>Ga0210040_10000763_pt1 | contig 51665 bp, 36 predicted proteins | sample CryGeyCG12114_NA_FD_185462 | JGI IMG/M metagenome (GOLD analysis project Ga0210040, IMG submission 185462) | Groundwater microbial communities from aquifer - Crystal Geyser CG19_WC_8/21/14_NA (SPAdes) (version 2) | ecosystem: Environmental > Aquatic > Deep subsurface > Groundwater | place: USA...
CGGCTTCGGAGCGTTGGTCGTCGGCACGGGCGGCGCGTTCGGTTACGCGGGCGGCCGCTACTTCCGCAATAATTTCATCCAGGTTGCCGGCCGGTGATTCTACCGCGCCGGTACAGCTCATATCGCCTACAGTGCGGAAACGAACGGTTTTCTCTTCGTATTCTTCGTTTTTTAACAACGTAATAAATTCTGATTTAGCTAGCAATACGCCATTGCGGTTTACTATTTCGCGCTGGTGCGTAAAGTAAATAGAAGGTAGTTCTAAGTTCTCGGCGGCAATGTATTGCCAGATATCCAGTTCCGTCCAGTTACTCAACGGGAAAACCCGGAAATGTTCACCTGGATTTTTGCGGCCGTTGTATAAATGCCACAATTCCGGCCGCTGGTTCTTCGGGTCCCATTGGCTGAATTCATCGCGATGCGAGAAGAAACGTTCTTTGGCGCGGGCTTTTTCTTCGTCGCGGCGGGCACCACCAAAAGCCGCATCAAAACGGAATTCTTCGATGGCGCTGAGTAAAGTTACCGTTTGCAAACCATTGCGGCTGGGGTTGGGGCCTTTTTCTTCCTGGGCCAAACCCTGATCAATAGAGTCCTGTACCAATCTGACAATAAGACGGGCACCAATTTTATTAACCAGGTAATCGCGGAAATCGATAGTTTCTTTGAAGTTATGCCCCGTATCGACGTGCAGCATCGGGAACGGAAACTTGGCCGGCCAGAAAGCTTTACGGGCCAGGTGCGTTAATACAATCGAATCTTTACCCCCGGAGAAAAGCAATACCGGGTTTTCGAACTGGGCTACGGCTTCCCGAATCAGGAAAATAGATTCGGCCTCCAGTTGTTTTATATAACTTAATTTATAAGAATGAGACATGTTTTTTAGTCCATGGTCCATGGATGATAGTCCACAGAATAGTAAATACGAAAAAATTATTTAAATAAAATAAGCTGATAAGCTTTAATGTACCGGATTATCAACAATGTGGTTTTATGCGCGGAAGCAGGGTGTCCAGTAATTTTTGCAGGCTAACGGAATAATCTTCCTGATCGGTACGGATTTCCAGGGTCGGATGCGTGGGTGCTTCAAAAGGTGCATCCAGCCCCGTGAAGTTTTTAATTTCTCCGTTCAGGGCTTTTTTGTACAAGCCTTTTACGTCACGTTGGGCACAAACCTCAAAAGGCGCGTTAATGTATACCTCCAGGAAATCTTCTTCGCCAATAATGGTACGCGCCATTTGCCGGATTTCGTTAGTCGGGCTAATAAGCGAACAAATCGTAACTACCCCGGCGTGCAAAAAAAGCTTAGCCGTTTCGGCGGAGCGGCGGATATTTTCCAGGCGGTCGGCTTCGGAAAAACCTAAATTGTTATTGATGCCGCTACGCAGGTTATCGCCGTCGAGTAATTGCGTTAAATGGCCGCGCTGGTGTAGTTCGCGCTCTAGGCCTTTGGCCAGCGTACTTTTCCCGGAACCAGACAAGCCTGCCATCCAGACCACAACCGCCCGTTGCTGCAACAAAGTTTCTTTATCGAGCCGGTTCAGCGTTTGATCGAATATTGGATAAATATGCTCAGCCATTCAGGTGTTTATATTTTGGGAGGCAAAATTAAGAGGTTCCGGCGTATTATTTAAAAAATATTTAAATAAGTTTGGGTTGTCGTTAAGAAATATAAAAGTTTAGTTGTTAAATACGGTAAAGAATCAGTTAAATATGCAGCCAGACATAGAAAAATTGTTGAAGATAGCCCGCGATGCCGGCGAAGCCATCCTAATGGTCTATAATAATCCGGAAGAAGCTGAAAAGGTAAAACTAAAAACGGATAATTCGCCTTTAACTTTAGCCGACGAAGCTTCGCACCAGATCATTGAACAAGGTTTAAAGGCATTAACTCCAGAAATTCCGGTTCTTTCGGAAGAAGGAGCAGCTATTCCGTACGAGGTGCGGCAAAACTGGGAGTATTTCTGGTGTGTAGATCCGCTGGACGGTACCAAGGAATTTATTCACCGCAACGGTGAGTTTACCGTAAACATCGCCCTGATTTATAAAGATACGCCAATATTAGGTATTATTTACGTGCCGGTGCAGGATGCTATGTATTACGGCGGCGCAAATATCGGAGCTTTTAAAAGAATGGCCAGCGGGGAAACGATCCCGTTAAAAGTAGATGCTGCCGCAACCGAATGGACTTCTATTGGGAGTCGTTCACATGCTGCTCCTGAAGAGGAAGAAGTCTTAAAAAGATTTCCCATCAAAAATTCTATTGCGGCTGGAAGCTCCCTGAAATTTTGTTTAGTGGCCGAAGGCAAAGCGCATTTATATTACCGGCATGGCCCTACCATGGAGTGGGATACCGCCGCCGGGCAAGCAATTGTAACTTTTAGTGGCGGCGAAGTAACCATGCCGGACGGAACCCCGTTCTTATACAACAAACCTTCTTTATTAAACGGCGGCTTTATTTGCAAAGTGCGGTAAGGAACCAGATTTAATAGATAAGTGTTTTTTATATTAAGAACAGTCTGTAAATTTGCAGCATTAATAAAAGCATGAGTCAATACCAGCCAGATAATTTTTTAACCAACGAAGCAACTTGTTGCTGTTGTATGGTTATGTCCGGCGCGGTGAGGCTTGCTGCTCTCTAAATCTGTATTTTATACCTGATAAAAGATATGTAAGAGCCTTTCCGGAACCGGAAAGGCTCTTTTTATTTTAAAGTAATTTAATAGTAAGTCAGTAGTAATAGTATGACACTGGAAAACCGGGATCAAGATTCAACCAACCAGCTAACCACGGCCGAAGTCCGGCGGTATAGCCGGCAAATAGTTATTCCGGAGTTTGGGATAGGCGGGCAGCAAAAGTTAAAAGCGGCGAAAGTATTGGTAGTAGGAGCAGGGGGCTTAGGATCGCCCTTGCTGTTGTACCTGGCCGCCGCCGGTATTGGTACCTTGGGCATTATAGACTTTGACCGGGTAGACGAAAGTAATTTGCAACGGCAGATAATATATACCACCGCCGATGTAGGTAAATCCAAAGCCCGGACAGCCGGAGAAAAAGTAAAAGCTTTAAATCCTTCTTGCCAGGTAAATATCTACGACACGCAGCTAGATAAAACCAATGCTTTAGAGATTATCCGGGAGTACGATGTAGTAGCCGATGCCTCTGATAATTTTGCCACCCGCTACCTGGTAAACGATGCCTGTGTACTAAGCAATAAGCCACTGGTATTTGGCAGTATTTACCGCTTCGATGGGCAAGTGAGTGTTTTTAATGCCCCACAGCAAAATGGTGAGCGGAGCCCGCATTACCGCGACTTGTTCCCGGTGCCGGGCGATGCGCCCAATTGCGCCGAAAGTGGCGTAATCGGTATTTTGCCCGGTATTATTGGTAGTTTGCAAGCCAACGAAGTAGTTAAAATAATAGCGGGCCTGGGCGAAATATTGGCCGGAAAATTGATGGTTCTGGATGCGTTGCACAATGAAACCAGGGTAGTCCGGTTCCGGAAAAATCCGGATGTAGCGCTTATCACGCAGTTGGAAGAAGAAAATTCGGCGACTTGTATAACAAACGAAAAAGAATCTGATAAAGAAAAAAATATGAAAGAAGTAACAGTTCAGGAATTAAAAGAATTGCAAGACAGCGGAGCTGATTTCCAGTTAATAGATGTACGGGAGCCGCACGAATACGCCATTGCTAACTTGGGCGGCGAATTAATACCGCTGGGTCAGGTAGAAGCGCAGGCGGATAAAATTGCGCGCGATAAACAAGTAGTAGTACAGTGCCGGAGCGGTGCCCGGAGCGGCAACGCAGTACGCCTGCTCGAAGAAAAATTAGGTTTTACTAATTTGTATAATTTAAAAGGCGGCATTTTAGCTTGGTCCGACGAAATAGATTCTTCGGTGCCTAAATATTAATAAATAACTGGTGGTGATCTGCTTACAGGATCAGCTACTGATTTAAATACCATTATAACCTTCACCTTCTTTGCAGGAAGGCTAGAAAATTACAATTATGAGTCAATTTGATCATTTAATAGCAGAAATAAAAAATGACCTGGATGCTTATAAAGCCCAAGGATTAAAAATATTTGCGTCGTCGTCGTTGCAAACCAACAGCATGCCGCTGTTGCATATTTTAAGCCAAGTAGCGCCCGAAACCCCGGTTTACTTTCTAAATACCGGCTACCACTTTCCCGAAACCTTAAGTTTCCGGCAGCAAGTACAGGATTTACTGGGCTTAAATATTACGGATTTATATTCGGCGGTGCCCCGCAACCAGCAACGCGACGGGGCCGGCCACTTGTTGTTTACTTCCGATCCGGATTATTGCTGCTACGTAAATAAAATCCAGCCCTTAGAGCCCATCCTGGCCAGCCACGATGTGTGGATTAGCGGTGTACGCGGCGACCAAAGTAAAGTGCGGGCGGCCATGAAACGGGAAGAAAAAACCCCCAACGGCGTTATTCGGTTTCACCCTATGTTAGGCTGGAATAATAAAATGGTGTACGATTACATCCGGGAAAATAAGCTACCCAAACATCCGCTGGAAGCCGAAGGTTATTTAAGCATTGGCTGCGAACCTTGTACCCGTAAAATAGATATAGATGCGCTGCTGGACGAGCGGAGCGGACGTTGGGCTGGTATGAACAAAACCGAATGCGGACTGCATACCCAACTGATTCAAAGATAAAACATGAAAGTATTAATTACAGGCGGTGCCGGTTATATCGGCACCGAACTTACCCAGCAGTTACTGCAAAACCCGGAAATAACCGAAATTATTATTTACGATAATTTAAGCCGGAAAAACTTTAATCTCTTTATTGGTCATAATAAACTCCACAACCACCGCATCCGGTTTATATTAGGTGATATCCTGGATTCTTATAAACTGCGCAAAATTGTAGCGCAGGTAGATGTGGTTTATCATTTAGCCGCCAAAGTCTTAACTACTTTCTCCAACGACGATCCGCACATGTTTGAGCAGGTAAACCACTGGGGAACGGCCGAACTGAGTTATGCTTTGGAGCAAAGTAACGTCCGGAAAGTAATTTATTTGAGTTCCAGTTCGGTTTACGGAGCTTCGGATATGCCCATTGAAGAGACAACCTCACCACTGCCGCGCACTTTTTACGGTATTTCCAAGTTTAACGGTGAGAAAATGATTACGCGGCTTAGCGACCGCGTGGAAACCTATATCATCCGGTGCGGCAATGTTTTTGGCTATAGCCGCAGCCTGCGCTTCGATGCGGTTATTAATAAATTCATGTTCGATGCCCATTATACCAACCGCATTACTTTAGAAGGCAGCGGCAAGCAGCAACGGGCATTTGTTCACATTAACAAAGTAATCCAGGATTTGGCCGATTTGTTAACCAACGGCTTAGAACCTGGTACTTATAACCTGGTGGAGAAAAACCTGAGTATAATAGAAGTGGCCGGCGCCTTAAAAGATGTTTACCCGGAAATGGAGATGCTGTATATCTTGCAAGACCGGCCTTCCCGTAGTGTATTTATTAATCCGGATGGCCCCCTGAATGCATTATCGGCTTATGCATCTAAAACATTAGCCGACGACTTACAGGAGTTTGGAACGCATTTTACCTTTATTCCTTCCGGATATTATAAATAGATAATATTTAATATTTTATTTGTCTGATTGTCAAGAAGTTAATACTAAGCCTGGCTGGAGGTGTTTGCATAAAGAATAGCTAATAGAAGTAGGTTTAGTTTGATAAGTTACAAAATGATTTCAATTTTAATTAGAAAATTTTTAAGTATTGACGTAAATCTTTTATATTTGTAAAGGTTAGAATTTAAATAATTAATATAACATTAAGTATTAATTATCGTATATATAAGAAATTCATTTAACAACCTTATTAGTTTAAAAGAAATACGAAAATGTCTACTAGTAAAGTAAATCAACCTGGAAAAAAGAGTGAGAAAAAATTATTGTTTGCTGATGCTGATCAGTATGTAATTCCGGCTGTACAAAGTTGGAATGAAGGCTATTCGCAAGCAAACAAATTTTTATACTTTCAGGAATCGACTACCAAGATAACTAGTCGGGCAAAATAGCGATTTATAATTTGCAAATAGGAAAAGTACTGCCTAAAAGAGAAAGCCTGATACGAATATTCGCATCAGGCTTTCTCTTTTATACGTTTTAGTTTTTTTGCTACAGCTTCATATTTTTAAAAGGTAGCTGTAATTGCAAACGCTCTTATTTTATGTTAGCAAGACAAGCGTTTTAACTATAATTTTCGCGGCTTTTTTTGTAAACTCTTATCGCAACCAGCAATACTATAATTAGCGCTAACAAGCCTAATAAGCCATAAATCATGCCCAGGGCATTTTTCAGAATTACCAAAAACACGATGGCGAAAAGAAAAATGGTAGCTACTTCATTCCAGATGCGCAGCTTGGTAGAATTCCAGGTAACCAGGTTTTGTTGCTGTTGCTTAAAAAGTTTATGGCAATAAAAGTGATACCCGTATAAACCCAAAACAAACGTTAGTTTTAAGTGCAACCAGGTGGGGGTATAACCATATAAGTACCAGGTTGAACTGCCCAGTAGTAAGGTTAAAACCGCCGATGGCCAGGTAATGCCGTACCACAAACGGCGTTGCATTACCTTGAACTGGTTTTGGAGTATACTTTTTTCCGGTTCGGACTGGTCGTTTGCTTCAGCGAAATAAATAAACAAGCGGGGCATGTAAAATAAGCCGGCAAACCAGGTAACTACAAAAATGATATGTAATGCTTTAATATAAGGAAACATAGCTAGGCATTAATGGCGGTAAAGCAAAACTCTTTTGGCTTTAAAATAATACGTGTTCTAAAAGTTTAGCTTTACCACAAGCGAAGTTCACTAGTTTTAGGGAGAGAACCACAAAAGATCCGTTATAAATAGTATTTATTTTTGCATCAGGACATATTAGAGGTGCAGCGATAGATTATATAAATAGGTAATACTAAGCCTTTCGTACATTCATTCCGGGCCGAAAACTTACTAACCCCAATGAGGCTGATCTTGTATTTATATAACAGTAATACGGACAACGGTACTTACAATGTATACTCAATGTTCCTTATTGAAATTATTTATGCTTTGAAATGCGAGTTTACGGGTTTTACTAGATAAAAAACCGCGTGCCGGAATAATTCTGCCGAAATTCTTTGGGAGTGCAGCCATTCTTCTTTTTGAATATCCGGTTAAAGTAAGATAAATTATTAAAACCACATTTGTACGAAACTTCAGCAATGGTTTCGGTGGTGTCAATCAACATCCGCGAAGCGTGCCCCAGCCTAATTTCATTTAAACTGTCTACATACGTTTTGCCGGTTCTTTTCTTTATAAATCTACTGAAAGAGACTTCCGGCATGTTTACCACTTTAGATACATCGGCCAGCGAAATATCTTTATCGAAACTGCTCTGCATAAAGGCAAAAGCCTTTTCAATGCGCCGGCTGTTGTAACTGAAATGATCCGAAGTAAAAGAACTATTGGATAAAGTACGCATGTTGCGCGAAATTGATAAATCGTGTAGAATAGAGATCAGTTCTAACACCGAGTCGAAACCACTTTTCTGGATAAGTTGCTCCAGCCGGGGGCGAAAGGCCTGCTTAATTTCCGGCGAAAATGAAATTCCTTTATTGGCCCTTTCTAAAAGTGCCCGGATAAAATTCAGCTGATTACGCCGTAAAAATTTATCGTCGAATAAATCGCGATGAAACTGAATGGTTATTTCGTGAATTTCTTTACTCTGACACTGGTGCGTAAACCAGCCGTGTGGCAAGTTGCTGCCCACTAAAACTAGTTCAAGGTCATCTATCACTTCTACATGATCGCCCACAATCCGTTTGGTACCAGCCGCATTGTAAATAAAGTTCAATTCAAATTCATCATGATAGTGCAGGGGAAAGTCGAAACCTTCCTTTATTCTCGAAAAAAAAGTAAAACAATCATTCTCGGTAAGTGGTGTAATTTCCCGGTAGATAGTATTCATACTGACTTAGTCTTTTTATTAGATATCCTATAATAAATATAAGCTTTTATTGAAAATTTTTATATTTTTTAATAAATGTGTTAAAAAAGTATTATTGGTCCTAATTTGGCTTAAATTATAATTTGTTGAAAGCAAGCGTTATAAGCATAAATCTGGCCTTCATAATTTCTTAGAGCTCTAATATAGAACAAATAAATGATAAAAAAGTATTATACCTTTACGTTTTATTAATTTAATTTTGATAAAAATTATTTGCCTGGTATTTGGTTGCCTTATTGGGTTCGTTTTGCTTCTAGAACTCATAGATCAAAGATGCATTTATTTTAAGATGCCCATTTTTTTTACCTGCATTGGCACGTATTGGTTTCTGTTTTTAGCCAATCATACATGGCTCATCTGGGCAAAGTATTAAATTACAGCTACTAGTTTATAGGTATATTTCAAAGATGAAGATTAGATTTTTCCTTTTTTTATTGACCAGCCTGTTTGTATTAACTGCGCAGGGCCAGTCCTTACCAATAGATAAAAAAGCAACGGCCGAAACAAAAAACTTATTCTTAAATCTGAAGCGCGTTTCAGCCAAGGGAACCATGTTTGGCCACCAGGATGCCCTGGCTTACGGCATCGGCTGGAAGTACCAACCTGGCCGTTCCGATGTAAAAGAAGTGGCCGGCGAGTATCCGGCTTTGTTTGGTTGGGAAATTGGTCATTTGGAACTAGATAAATCCATGAGCCTGGACAGTGTACCTTTTGCTGAAATGCGGGGATTTATTCAGCAGGTTTACGCCATGGGAGGCGTAAATACCATTAGCTGGCACCTGAACAATCCGGTAGAGCCATCTAAAACTACCTGGGATAAAGCAGATTCTACGATTGCTAAATTATTTGCCGATAAAAATGCCTTGCAACGGTATAATTCCTGGTTAGATAATGTGGCTAAGTTTCTGAAAAGCTTGAAAGGCCCGAAAGGTGAGGCTATTCCGATAATTTTCCGGCCTTTTCATGAGCACACCGGCGGTTGGTTCTGGTGGGGCCGCGGACACGCTACGCCGGCAGAATACGTTAAAATGTGGCGATATACCGTAGATTACCTCCGCAACAAGAAAAAAGTGCATAACCTGCTGTATGCCTACTCTACCGACCGCTTTGCCTCGCGCGAAGATTACCTGCAAAACTGGCCCGGCGATGAATATATAGATATTGCGGGTTTTGATTTATATCATCGTCCGGAATCTGACCCGTATAACCAATGGGTAGCCGATGCGCGAAAAATGGTAGAGACTGTACGCGAAATTGGGCAGGAGAAAAAGAAAGTTTGGGCTTTTACCGAAACTGGCCTGGAAGGCGTACCTTTTGCCAACTGGTGGACGGGTTTTTTACTGCCCGTTATTCAGGATGCAGGTTTGTCTTACGTAATGGTTTGGCGCAATGCCCGTTTAACTCATTTTTATGCCCCTTACCCCAAGCACCCCAGCACCAACAGCTTCAAATTGTTTTTAAACAATCCTAAAGTATTTTTTGAGAAGAAAATAGCGGCCGAAAATATGTATGCTCCGGTAAACCAATAAAAAATGAGTTGTTGAGGGTAAAGGCTTGAAGGTTTTCAAATACTTACACAACAAATGTTTGATACTCGTTTTACATCGCACTTAAATCAACTCCTTCTATTTTATCTTTTCATTAGCCCTGATTATTGAAAGAGATTATAAGCAGTAGATAAAAATTTACAATCTGATTTATCAACTGCTCCCATTTTACTTCCTACTTTTTACTTAAAATATAAATGAGATTATCCGCAATAGACATTGGCATCATCTTTTTTTACCTGTTTGCGGTAGCCGCAATTGGGTTGGTGATGCAAAAACGAGCAAAGGCTAACAAACAGGCCTACATGCTGGGGGGAAATACCTTGCCCTGGTATGCCTTGGGTTTATCAAACGCTTCGGGCATGTTCGATATTTCCGGCACCATGTGGATGGTAATGCTGGCATTTGTGTATGGTTTAAAAAGCATCTGGATTCCGTGGCTCTGGCCTTCGTTTAACCAAATTTTTATGATGATGTTTATGGGCGTTTGGCTGCGCCGCTCCAATGTAACTACCGGGGCCGAATGGATGCTAACGCGTTTTGGCCGGGGTGCAGATGCCAACCGTTCCCACGCCATAGTAGTTGTATTTGCGCTTTTAAGCTGCTTGGGTTTTCTGGCTTACGGCTTTATCGGTTTAGGTAAATTCGTCGAGATATTTGTGCCCTGGTCGGTAGTAGCGCCATACGTACCTTTTAATGTCTCGCCAGAGTTCGTGCCGCACCTTTATGGTTTAGGGTTTACCTTATTTGCGGTATTTTATTCTATTTTGGGCGGTATGGCCAGTATTGTTTGGGCCGATGTGCTGCAATACGTTATTATGACGTTAGCGGCCATTGTAATTGGCGTGATGGCCATGAATAACCTGGATACAGCTACCATTAATGCCCCGGAAGGGTGGTTTAACCCATTTTTTGGTTCTACGCTAAGCGATTTAGACTGGACGGCTATCAACAGCGAAGTACAGGAAAAGATTAATTCCGACGGCTATTCTTTATTTAGCATTTTCTTTTCCATGATGTTGTTTAAAGGGGTATTGTCGTCTCTGGCTGGTCCGGCGCCTAACTACGACATGCAAAAAACTTTATCTACACGCACCCCGCAGGATGCGGCCAAAATGAGTGGTTTTGTATCGCTGGTATTAATTTCGACCCGTTATCTGATGATTTTTGGTTTTGCGGTTTTGGCATTGCTAAATTTTAATCAGTTAAATCTCCAAACGACTAAAGGCATCGATTTTGAACAAATCTTACCGGCTGCCATTCTGAATTTTGCTCCTACCGGCGTTCTGGGTTTATTGCTGTCTGGTTTGCTGGCCGCTTTTATCGGAACTTTTGCCGGTACTTTAAATGCGGCGCAAGCTTACCTGGTAAATGATATATACCTTAAATATTTAAACCCTAAAGCTTCTAACGAGACGATAAGCCGCATGAATTACCTCACGGGTATAGTAGTGGTAATGGTTAGTATTATTATTGGTTTCTTTGCCAAAGACGTAAACAGCATCCTGCAATGGATAGTAGGCGGTTTATACGGCGGCTACGTATCGGCTAATGTGCTGAAGTGGTACTGGTGGCGGTTTAACGGCAGCGGCTTTTTCTGGGGCATGTTAGCCGGTATTGTTCCCGCCCTTGTTTTCCCCTCAATCTTCGACGGGTTAGATCTGTATTACTTCCCGTTGTTGCTGGCAATTTCGGTGGCGGGCAGTATTATTGGTACCTTTCTGGCTCCCCCTACCGACATGGAAACTTTAAAGAGTTTTTACCGCACAGTCCGTCCCTGGGGTTTCTGGGGGCCGGTGCACCAACAGATAATGCTGGACGATCCGGATTTTAAAAGAAATAAAAACTTCCTGCTGGATGTATTTAATGTCGTGATCGGGATAGTCTGGCAAATGAGCTTAACCTTATTACCCATTTACCTGATACTCAAGATGTATCCCAGCTTAGCCATCACTGCTGTGGTGGTCGTTATCACCAGTTTTATCATTAAAAAAACCTGGTGGGATCGCTTACCAAAAGACGAGCCGGCTTCGCAGAAGAAGACCTTAGTGGCGCAATAGTTATGTAAAATGGAGTTACTTCATGGTAACGTGTTATAAAAATTTATATTTATGAAAACTGATTATAAAGAAAGATTAAATCAATTAGAAACTGCTTACAATAATTTAATTACCCAGAAAAACACGAAGCAACCGCTTGGAAACGGTATTTACGACCGTTATGTAAATCCGATTTTAACAGCTGCGCACACCCCGGTTTTCTGGCGCTACGATTTAAATCCCGAAACTAACCCGTTTTTAATGGAACGGTTCGGTATTAACGCTGCTTTTAACGCGGGGGCCATTAAACTGAATGGTAAATATCTATTGGTGGTGCGCACCGAAGGCATGGACCGGAAATCTTTTTTTGCCGTAGCCGAAAGCCCCAATGGCATTGATAATTTTACATTCTGGGAGCATCCGATTACGCTTCCTGAAACCGCAGACCCGGACATTAACGTGTACGACATGCGCGTCATTCAACACGAAGACGGTTGGATTTACGGCTTATTCTGTACCGAACGGAAAGATCCGGACGCCAAGCCCGGTGATGAATCTTCGGCCGTAGCGCAGTGTGGCATTGCCCGTACCCACGATCTCATCACCTGGGAGCGCCTGCCGGATTTAAAATCTACTTCGGCGCAGCAACGCAACGTGGTATTGCACCCGGAATTTGTAAATGGAAAATACGCTTTATATACGCGTCCGCAAGATTCATTTATCGAAGCAGGTACCCGGGGCGGTATTGGTTTCGGTTTAACTGATTCCATGGAAAACGCCGAAGTAAAAGAAGAACAAATCCTGGACGAAAAAACTTATCATACCGTTTACGAAGTTAAAAACGGACAAGGGCCGGCACCCATCAAAACCAGTAAAGGCTGGTTGCACCTGGCGCACGGTGTACGTAATACGGCCGCCGGCTTGCGCTACGTATTATATATGTTCATGACGGATTTAAACGATATCACGAAAGTAATTTATAAACCGGCCGGTTATTTTATTGCTCCGGAAGGCGCGGAGCGGGTAGGAGATGTGTCGAATGTTGTTTTTGCTAATGGCTGGATTCAGGATGAAGATGGTACCATTTTTATCTATTATGCTTCTTCCGATACCCGCATGCACGTGGCTACTTCATCCGTAGAGCGCTTATTGGATTATGTGATGCATACCCCGGCCGATGGTTTACGCTCAGCGGCATCCGTACAAACCTTAAATAAGCTGATAGATAAAAATTTGGCTTACCTGGAGAAAAATAACGAACTAGTGCAGCATTAGAGAAGAGAGTAAATGATTAAAGTAAAAAATACCAGTACGGCTATAAGCCTACAGTTACAAACCTACCGCCAGGAAATGGAATCCGAACTCCAGCGGATTCTTTCTTTCTGGTCGGAGCATACCGTAGATGAGCAACAAGGCGGTTTTTACGGACAGATAAGTAATGACGGGCAGATTAACGTAGATGCTCCCAAAGGCAGCGTCTTAAACGCCCGCATTTTATGGAGCTTTGCGGCGGCTTTTCGCCATACCCAAAATCCGGCTTACCGGCAACTAGCCGATCGGGCTTTTCATTATCTCCAGGATAACTTTATAGATAAGGAGTTTGGTGGGGTATATTGGTCACTCGATGCGCATGGTAAACCGCTTAATACCAGAAAGCAGATTTACGGTTTAGCTTTTACTATTTACGGTTTAAGTGAGTATTACCTGGCTACTCAAAACTCCCGGGCTTTACAATTATGCCAGGAGCTATATAATTGGATTGAGCAATACAGTTACAATTCGCAGTACGAAGGCTACCTGGAAGCTTTTAGCCGGGAAGGCGTTTTGTTAGAAGATTTACGGTTGAGCGAAAAAGATCGTAATGATCCGAAGACCATGAATACGCACCTGCATATCCTGGAAGCCTATACTAATTTATATCGAATTTGGCCCGATACCACATTAAAACAAAAGTTAGAGAACTTAATTGGCGTTTTCTTGCGGTATATCATTCATCCGGAAACCAGCCATATGAAGCTGTTCTTAACGCGCGATTGGCAGTCTTCCGCCAATTTAGTTTCGTACGGCCACGATATAGAAGCTTCCTGGCTTTTGTATGAAGCCGCCGAGGTTTCGGGTAATCAGGAATTACTACAAAGGGTGGAACAAGTGGCCTTAAACATGGTAGCAGCAACAGCCGGTGCCCTGCAGCGTGATGGCAGCCTCTATCATGAGTTTAATATAACGGCTAATCATTATGATAAGCACCGGGAATGGTGGGTCAGTGCAGAAGCCATGGTGGGTTTCCTAAATGCCTTTCAGCTTACCGGTAATGAAAACTACCTCAACTACTCTATAAACACCTGGCAATTTGCCAAACAGTATTTGTTAGATGTAGAAAGAGGAGAATGGTTCTGGGGTGTAAATGATGATTACTCTTTAATGCAACAAAACGATAAAATAGGTTTTTGGAAATGCCCTTACCATAATTCGAGGGCTTGTTTAGAGATCATAAACAGAATTCAGGCTTTAGCTTAAAATAGCTACTTCCTGAGGTTTGAATTTATATTAGATAAGCATATTAGTAAATTGCTATAACTTGGTTTCTTAAACCTGTAAAGCCTTTAATTTCATGTGCTTTATAGGTTTATAAAATTAAATAAAAAAGAATGAGTAGAATAATTTAGTAATTGTAAGTTTAACAATTACTAAATTCGCCATTAGTATGTTGTTTTGATAATATCTAAGCTATATAGGGTTTATTTGTAAAATATTTAAATATTATAATTTTAAATGTGCAAATATTCAACAATAAAGCTCATTTTTTATAGGTGTATTAAAGCTTAAAATTTTAATAGATAGTTAATTGTAAAGCTTTTAAGTTGATAATTATTTAATACAAACAACTTTATATTGAACTTAATTTAAAATTGTATATTGAGGTATTATAATGCTTGATAAAAAAGTATTATGAAGAATCAATAAATTAATCATATATTTGGTTCAAGGATAACTAGTATCGTTATAAAATATTTTAAAACAAAAATGCTTAAAATGCAAAATTGGATTACAGGTTAGATTATGCTGTCCTAGGTTTGATTTTAGTTAATTATCAACCTTAAGATCCACATAATTAAAAATTTAAGTAAATCAACTACAGAATTAAGAAATCAAAATTATTCTATGTCAATTTTAAGTTGATTGACATAGAATAAAGATATTTGAAATATGATATTGCAGGTATTTATGGATTTAGAATGTTTTATGATAGCTTATTATTATAAAATAAAATATAAAAATTTGTAAATATATAGTAAATATAACGGTTGAATTTTGAGAAATTTTAGAATTCAGGAACTTATGCAGGCATAATCTTCTTCATTGAAGTGTAACCATATATTAACTTTAGAAGATTTATTTTGACTTTATATACTCTGCTTGCAAGAATTTAGCATTTATATATTCATTATAAACACTTCTTCTAACATGAATTTAACTATTACCAAACCCAATCAATCCACCTAATTAGTATTTTTATGATTAAAAACAAGTACCCAGACAAGGTTTATTCCTGTAATATTCCTGTTAGTAAAACACCAGTAACTTGGAGGGTAATGGCTTTATTATTAGCTATTATCTTTATTCAGGTTAATGTTGTTTTAGCCCAAGCCCCTACGCGGCATGCTGTAACCGGTAAAGTAACATCTTCAGACGGCCAAGGTTTGCCTGGTGTAAGTATTATTATCAAAGGCACTACCAATGGAGTTGCTTCGGATGTAGAAGGGAATTATTCTATTGAAGCAGCTAATACAGACGTTTTGGTAGTCTCCTACATCGGCTTTGTAACCCAGGAAATAACTGTAGGCAACAGAACGCAACTTAATATAGGTTTAAAAGAAGACGCTAAAGTTCTAAACGAAGTTGTAGTGACAGGTTATGGCGAAATAAAGCGAAGCGATTTAACTAGTGCTCAAACTACTATTGGTGCAACCCAAATAGAAAAAACCGTTAATACAACTGTTGAACAAGCTATTCAAGGCCGAGCTGCCGGTGTCTATGTTACCCAGAATACCGGCCAGCCGGGTGGTGGTGTTTCTGTAAACATTCGTGGTATCAATTCCATAAATGGTTCAAATGAACCGCTTTATGTAATCGATGGGGTTCAGATTCAGCCAGGTAATGTTGCTTATGGATCTACCAGCTCTTCTAATCCATTAGCCGGATTAAACCCGGCGGATATTGAGTCTATGGAAATTCTCCAAGGGCCTTCTGCTACTGCTCTTTATGGTTCCAGAGGAACGAATGGCGTAGTCCTGATTACTACCAAAAGAGGTACGGCTGGCGATATAAAGATCAATTATGGTTATACCTATTCCTTGCAAGATAAACCGCAACAAGTGGATGTAATGAGCCTGCAGCAATTTGCTATCATGACGAATGAAATGCGGGCTTTAACTAATGCAACGCCCAATCTCGATTTTCAGGATCCTTCTGTTTTAGGTGAAGGAACAAACTGGCAGGAAGCATTATTTAAAAGAGCTCCCTTACAGAAGCATCAGCTTAGTTTATCTGGAGGAGGAGAAAAAGCCCAGGTTTATCTTTCTGGTGAATATTTTGATCAGGCTGGTATCGCTATTGGGTCGAACTTTAAACGGTATTCTTTTCGTTTAAATGTTGATAACCAAGCACGTAAGTGGCTAAAGCTATCTACCAATTTAGCTGTTAACCAAACAATGGAAAATTTAGCAGCTACCCAGGAAAATGTAATTTTAACGGCACTGCAAATGTCTCCTGGTATTGCTGTAGTAAATCCAAACGGCACTTGGGGTGGCGCGGATGAAACAAATGGAGCTTCTTTGCAATATACGCCCATAAACCCTATTGCCTTGGCTAATATAGTTCAAAACGATTTACTTAGAAGAGGCGTGATTGGCGGCTTAAACGCTGACGTAACTCTTTTGAAAGGATTAAGTTTCCGGACCTCCGTAAGTGGTAATGCTAACTTTGGCAATTCCAATTATTTTACTCCTTCTTACCAAATAGGTGGTCGCAATAATCCAACAGCCAATCTAGCAGCAGGTAATTCTTCCAGTACGTATTGGAACTGGAACCAGTTATTACAATATAATACAGCATTAGGAAAGCACGCTATTAATGCGATGGCTAGCCATGAATCCCAGTCTGGCAGGTATCAGGACATTACAGGTCAAAGACAAGGCTTTTTATCCAATGATTTCCCGGTATTAGCTGCTGGTAATACCCAAGGTCAAACCAATAATAGTAGCCTTAGCGATTGGGCTTTGGAATCTTACTTAGGCCGGGTTATTTATACTTTTAATGAGAAGTATGTATTACAGGGGGCTGTCCGGACTGATGGTTCTTCCAATTTCGGTCCGGAAAACCGTTGGGGAGTTTTCCCCTCTCTTTCCGCCGCCTGGAATATTTCGCAAGAGCCTTTCATGAAAGCCGTGCCTCTTATTAATGACTTCAAATTACGTTTTGAAACCGGGTTAACTGGTAATCAGGGATCGGGTGGTATTTATGCGCCCATGACTACCATTCCTACCACATGGGGATCGGGTTTTGTAGTTGGTCGGTACGGAAACCCTGGTTTACAATGGGAAGAAACCAATACCAATAACATAGGATTTAACCTGAGTTTATTGGAGAACCGGATTCAATTAGAAGGAGATTTCTATATTAAGAAAACCAATAACCTATTGATGGGCTTACCTTTACCGGATTATTTAGGTGCTACCGGCAATGGCAGTATTGAAGAACCAACCGTTAACATTGGCTCTCTGCAGAATAAGGGATACGCCCTTAGCTTAAATACAATTAATATGGACCGGGGCGGATTTAACTGGAGCACTAATTTTAATGTTTCCGGCTTCCGACCTAAAGTGACAGAATTCTATTCTGCTTCCGCTATTGTGGAGCGTCAAGCTGGGTTTATGGACTTTTTTACGCAACGTGCTGTTGTGGGTCAGGCGCCTTGGTTGTTCTATGGTTATGTTGAAGAAGGTATTTTCCAGAACTTAGCAGAAATAGAAGCCAGTGCTTTACCTACCGTTAATGACGTAGAGCTACCAATACAATCAATAGGGGCTGACGGCGCTATAGTTGACGGTGTTTGGGTTGGTGATACTAAATACAAAGACATCAACGAAGATGGTGTAATTGATGAAAGAGATCAAACCTTTATTGGTAACCCTTGGCCTAAGGCAACTTTTGGTCTGACCAATAACTTTAGTTACAAAGGCTTTGACCTGATGATATTATTAACTGGATCTTATGGTAATGATGTTTTCAACTACGTGCGGTTTGCTAACTCCGACCCTAATAATATCAACTTGGGGCGGAACATGATGCAAGAAACCTTCAACTACGCCAGAGTTGGTGGAGATGCTGCTAATCCGGTATTGTTAAATCCCGGGTACGATGTACCACGGCTTAGTGCTACCAATGTTAACGGTAACTTCCAACGGATTACCAGTAAGTATGTAGAAGACGGATCATACCTGCGACTTAAAAACGTGCAGATTGGTTATAATATTCCTAAAACATTGTTAGCCAGACAAGGTGTAATTCAAGGTGCACGGTTAACCTTTGGTGTACAAAACCTTTATACTTTCACCAAATACACAGGATTTGATCCGGAGGTTGGTGCTTATGTAGGCCGTGAAGCCCAGGTAAGTTCTCAAACTATTGGAGCAGATTACGGACGTTATCCGCTTACCCCTATGTATACTTTTAGTATAGGAGTTGATTTTTAATTGTTAGATAAATTACAAAATGATAAAAATGAATTATAAAAAATATATAGCTGGCCTGATGTTATTAGGTTTATTTACCAGCTGTAAAGAAGACTTTTTGGATCGACCGCCTTTAAGTCAGATAACGGATGTAGAATATTATAAAACTACGGATCAGGTATTAATGGCAACCGCACCGTTATATAGTGGTGTATGGTTTGGTTATAATGACAAGGCTGCAGTTGGTATTGGTGATGGCCGGGGCGGAACTTTCTTTTCTCCTTCTTATGAGATGGAGCACGTGCGGTTAGCTAGTTCTCCCACGCAAGAATCGGTAAGTGGGGCTTGGCAGTCGTTTTTTAACATTGTCGGGCAATCCAATGCCGTTATCAATAATGTGACCCAATATGCTGCGCCAGAAGTACCTGATAATATTAAACAGCATGCCATTGGTGAGGCCCGGTTCTTCCGGGGTTTGGCTTACTCTTATCTCGTACAAACCTATGGGGCGGTACCACTTTTAGAGAATAACAGAGAAGCTTTTACGGATACCGCTTTGGCTCCCAATACAGTAGAAAGCATTTGGGAGTTTGTTATCCGGGATATCAGGTACGCTTCTAAAGTTTTGCCGGAAACTCCAGTGCAAAGAGCGCGGCTTACTAAATATTCTGCTCAGGCAATGTTATCCCGGATGTTCCTGACCCGGGCCGGTGTAGGTAGTACTGGTACCCGTAATCAGTCTGATTTGGATAGTGCTGCTTATTACGCTAAATCTGTAATAGATGCTAACGCATTTAATTTGCTGCCTAACTACGAGGATTTATTTTTAACAAGAAATAATGGAAACGAAGAAACAGTAGCGGCTTTACAGTGGGTATACAATGGTGGCGCAACTTATTGGGGTTCTCAAAACACCCAGCAGGCTTATATGGCCTTTTCTTCAAATATAACCGGTTTTGGTGATGGCTGGGGCGGTGATCACGGAGCTACTATGGATATACTTCAAGCCTACGAAACCGGCGATAAACGGAGAAAGGCTACCTATATGTTCCCTGGTGATACTTACTCTTATATTACTGAAGTAGCTAATGGAGTAAGAGGGCCCTTACAAGTTAAAACCGATAATAACGGTGCAGATGCTTATAAAACACGTGCCAACATTAAAAAGTATGTGGTAGGCCGTCCGGAAGATAATGAGGGTAGAGTAGTACAGATGGGTACAGACATACAGACTTACCTGATGCGTTATGCGGAAGTGTTGTTAATATATGCAGAAGCCATTATGGGAAATTCAGCTTCTACATCTGATGATAGAGCTTTAAAGGCCTTTAACGAGGTGCGCTTAAGAGCAGGTGTACCAGCGAAAACAAGCATTACTTGGGAAGATATCTACCACGAAAGAAGAGTTGAGTTAGCGATGGAAGGCCAATCCTGGTACGATATCGTCCGTTTGCATTATTATAACCCTACTCTAGCTTTACAAAAACTGAGCCAGCAGGACAGAGGAACTTACCAGATCACACCAAATACGAAAGTGAACGCTACATCCTGGACTATTACATCGGTTACCCCGCAGTATTATTCTGTTACGGAGTCTAGCTTCTTCGTGCCTTTACCGGCAGCAGAACTTAGCCGGGCTCCCAACTTACGGAAGATGCCTGTTCCTTATCAATTTCAATAAAAGTTAATATTCTGTCTGCCTTAACTATTTTAAGGCAGACAGATAAAATCTATAATGTATGAAGAAGTTTACCATTAATTCAATTAATAAAATAAGTTTTCTGCTCTTGTTTTTTGTAGTAGGAGCCTTTTATTCATGCCAGGAGGAGGATCCTACAGCTCCGGCCGAGGCCAAGGCTGCCCCAGTCATTGAGGCTGTTCGTTCCATGAATCCAGCCTCAGCTGACAGTACTTTTACCCAATCAACCTTAGGTTCAACTATTGTTATTAAAGGACAAAATTTAGAAGATGTAACTTCTATTACTTTTAATGGGTATAGCGCCAGTTTTAATACGGCTTATGCGTCAGAAAACTATTTAATTGTTACTATTCCGCAATTAACTCCTACTATAGCAACTGCTACCGACCTTTCTAACAAACTTATTGTTGGTAACTCTAAAGGTGAAGCTAGCTATGATTTCATAGTTTTACCTCCGGCACCTATGGTAGAAGCAATGAGCAATGAATATGTTAAAGCTGGTGAAACGCTTACGCTGTACGGTGAATATTTTTACCTGGTAAAGGATGTTACCTTCCCAGGTGAGGTAAAAGGAACTAATATTACTACCTCTTCAGATGGAACTACTCTTAATGTTACTGTTCCTGCCGGATTTGATCCGACTAAAGGTGATGTGGTGGTAACAACTGAAAGTGGTAAATCAGCTGCAAACGCCCGGACTAAACTGTATAGTGTAGGTATGGTAGGCAATTTTGATGACAAAAACCCATTTGGATGGGGAATACCTGCTGCCACAAATATAACCAATACGGCTACTGGTATTACTCCTATTGACGGTAAATTTGGTTTAATTAATATGGCGCTGCCAGGCGCAGGTGGTTGGGCTAATGAAAAGGTAATTCATCTACAAGATTATAGTGGAGGTCAAATTTTCCCTACTACACCAACAACTAACTACGATGCAAATGAACCGATTGCTAATTTTGAAGCAAGAATGGAAGTAGCAGTTGCCAATATTTCATCATTAGAAGGGATTAAGCTTGAAGTTTTAAGCACTAATGCAGCTAGCAAAGAGTTATCGTATCGGGTTGATCTAAAAGATTTTGTTCGTTCCACAGATGGAAAATGGTATACAGTAGCTGTGCCTCTGGCTAGCTTGGTCAATGGTTCGGATAAATTGACAGAATATGGTGATCTTGCTCCAGGACGGCCTTTACGAGTTGCCATTTACAATGTAAATGCCTCAGATGTACCTGCAACTATAGCAATTGATAACATCAGAATTGTAAATACTACCAAATAGAATAATAAGCAAAGATTGTTTTAGAAGTATTTGTATTGAATTAGTTTTAGATAAAGGCAAGTGTAAACTTGCCTTTATCTGTTTTTGTTAAAGTGATATTGTAATTATTATACATTTATCTCAAATCAAGTATAAGTTTAGTAGATTAGCTTGATTCGAATTAAAAGTATTTATTAGCACAAATAATAGATATCTTTACATCAAGTAAGACTGAGGAAAATTAAAGATTAACCCTAAGACGCATTATCAACTTACTCTTTTAAATAACCTATTCTCTTCTTTAAAAATTTGAGATTAGATAAGTGTTATAAAATGTCAAAGATGTTCCGTAAATAGCTTATATTTTTAAGGATGAAAAAAGTATTACTATTCTTATTGAGTTTCGTTTTCTCCTTATCTGCCTTTAGCCAGGGCGACAATTACGTTCAGAATTATAAGAAATACGAAGGTTTAGCTTTAACACCGCCTATGGGTTGGAATAGCTGGAATAAATTTGCCTGTAACGTAGATGAAAATCTGATAAAACAAGTAGCCGATGCGATGGTTGTGTCGGGTATGAAAGATGCCGGTTATACCTACATCAACATAGACGATTGCTGGCACGGCGAACGGGATAGTTTAGGATTTATTCATGCTGATTCGAAACGTTTTCCTTCCGGCATGAAAGCCCTGGCTGATTATGTGCACGCCAAAGGATTGAAGTTTGGCATTTATTCGGATGCGGGTTCCCAAACTTGTGGCGGCCGGCCGGGGAGCCGGGGCTATGAGTTCCAGGATGCGCAAATGTATGCCAGTTGGGGTGTAGATTATTTAAAATATGATTGGTGTAATACCGAAGGTTTAAAAGCCGAAGGTGCTTACAAAACCATAACGGCTGCGTTGCGCAAAGCCGGCCGACCAATGGTTTTAAGTATTTGTGAATGGGGTACCGACAAGCCCTGGGAATGGGGGCCTTCTGTTGGGCACTTATGGCGCACCACCGGCGACATTTACAATTGTTTTGATTGCATCGAAGATCATGGTACCTGGAAATCGTGGGGCGTGATGCAGATATTAGATAAGCAGGCTGGTTTGCGGCAGTACGCCGGCCCCGGCCATTGGAATGATCCGGACATGCTGGAAGTTGGAAATGGTATGCCCATTAACGAAGACCGGGCTCATTTCTCTATGTGGAGCATGATTGCCGCCCCTTTAATTGCTGGTAACGATATTCGCAAGATGAGTAAGGAAACTGTCGAGGTGTTAACCAACAAAGAAGTAATAGCCGTTAACCAGGATAAATTAGGGGTACAAGGTTTTAGATACTCGGTTAAAGATGGCCTGGAAACCTGGTTAAAACCTTTAGATAGTGGAAAATGGGCCGTTGTTTTCCTGAACCGTAATAAACAGCCCAAAACCGTTCTTTTCGACTGGAAAAAGACACCTATTACCGATGAACTCACAAAAGCCGAGTTAAATGCTGCCAATACCACTTACAAACTGCGTAATGTCTGGAGCAAAAGAGATATGGGCAACACAACAAAGGCTTTAAAAACAACTGTGCCTGCGCACGATGTGTTAATGTTGGTTCTATCTAAGTAATAAGTATATTTAAATTTTAACATGGGAAAACAGCCACTATCATGTTGCTTCGTCCAGTATAAACTTTTTAGATTAGTTCAGTATATTTTGTTTTGAATTTTTGTGGATTTTACCTGTTCTTTTAAAAGTTAATATGATAAATAAAAAACATTTACCCTTTTTTTATAAAGCTAAAATGTGGTGCAGCTTGGCCGGGTTGTACTGTTTTTTTTCTGGTGCCCCAACGCAGGCACAAAATAGTAATATCAGGCTAAACCAGATAGGCTTTTATCCGGAAGCGACTAAGGTTGCCGTAGTAGTAGGTGATAATATCGGCGGTAAGTTTTACGTGAAAACCCCTGATCGATCTAAAACAGTATATACCGGTCAATTATCGGCAACCAAACCGGGCGAATTTTCTAAAAAACCAACCCGAATAGCAGATTTTTCGAAGTTCTCAAAAGCTGGTTCGTATGTAATTGATATTCCGGGGGTAGGCCATTCTTATGCATTCGATATAAATAAAGAGGTACACAAAGAAGTTGCAGCAGCCTCCATGAAAGGCTTTTATTACCAAAGAATGACAACCGACTTACCGGAAAAATATGCCGGTAAGTGGCACCGCGCAGGTGGACATATGGATAGCAAAGCCTTGGTGCATCCTTCCGCTGCATCGGCCCAACGCCCTGCCGGAACCGAAATTTATTCTACCCGCGGCTGGTTTGATGCCGGTGATTATAATAAATATATTGTAAACAGCGGTATTTCCATGGGAACATTGTTATCGGCTTACGAGGATTTTCCGGAATACTTCAAAACGCAGCAATTAAATATTCCGGAGAGTGGGGACAATGTGCCGGATATATTAAATGAAGTTTTATGGAATCTGCGCTGGATGTTAACTTTGCAAGACCCCAATGATGGCGGTGTTTACCATAAACTGACTAATCCGGCTTTCGATGGCATGATTATGCCGGATAAAGCAACCAATCCGCGTTATGTTGTACAAAAGGGAACCGCAGCCGCTTTAGATTTTGCAGCGGTTATGGCGCAGGCTAATCGGGTTTACAAGAACTTTTCCAAAGAATTTCCGGGATTATCGGATACCTGCCTGGTTGCCGCAACAAAAGCATGGGAGTGGGCGCAAAAGAACCCTAAAGTACTTTACGAACAGGACGCAATCAATAAAGCTTTTGATCCCGATATTTCTACGGGTACCTATGGCGACCGGGAGGTTAGTGATGAATGGATATGGGCTGCTTCGGAATTATATGTTACTACCAAAAAAGATAGTTATTATACTGCCGTTAAGTTAATACCGGATACCAAGATGCCATTGCCATCGTGGGCCCAGGTAAGGCTTTTAGGATATTATACCTTATTACGTTATCAGAATGCACTAACCCCAGTCGCTCGACAAGACTTACCCGTGCTAAAAAAACAGTTAATTTCTTTTGCCGATGGTCTGATCGCCGGTGTTGCCGACCGTTCGTACCGTACGGTTATGGGTAAATCAGAAAGCGATTACATTTGGGGTAGCAGTTCGGTAGCTGCTAACCAAGGAATAGCCCTTATTCAGGCTTATAATATTACTTCCGATAAAAAGTATCTGGCCGGGGCACTTTCTAATTTAGATTACTTACTTGGGCGCAATGCTACCGGGTATTCATTTTTAACCGGTTTCGGCGAAAAATCAACTATCAATCCGCATCACCGCCCTTCAGTAGCCGATGGTATAAAAGAACCGGTACCAGGATTACTTTCGGGAGGTACCAATGCCCGGGCCAGCCAACAGGATAAGTGTCCGGGATATACTTCAACCTTTCCGGACGAAGTATACTTAGACGAAAACTGTTCTTATGCTTCTAACGAGATTGCCATTAACTGGAATTCACCAATGGTGTATTTAGCATCGGCCATAGAAGCTTTGCAGTACAAATCGGGTTTAGCTAAAAAATGAGTTTTGTTGTTTAACTAAATTGAGCGCTTCAACCCGGAGACTTGGCCGTTAAGACCAGCTGACTGAGTTCGCTCCGAACCCAACTAAGAAGAAAATTTGGAGGAGTTTGGTTTGTTAAAGCGCACCGCTATAGTTCTTTAACAGAAAAAGCTGGATAGTCCAGCTTTTTCTGTTTACTACCTGCTTGTTTTTAGATTTTTACCAGGTTCTTTTGCTCATCATCTTATCTACCGCCGCTTTCGTTATGCTTCCCATTTCGGGATGCGTGCCGAGCCATTTCAAAAAGTCGTTTTTTTTAAAGCGTCATTCCATTGACTGTCAATCTGGCCGGCGGTGTTAATCATCCGGTTGGCTAAGTGGGCCGGTATAAAAAGCACGCCTTCCCGTTTCGCAAACACCACATCACCCGGAAACACCGTTATTTCTCCAATACAAATGGGCGCATTAAAGGAGGCTGGCGTCATATCTTTGAAATAAAAAGGATCGTGGCCTTTTACCCTGGCATTAAAGCTTTTAATGTCTTTTAACTCTTGCATGTTCCGGATTGATCCGTAGAGGATAACGCCCTTACCGGTTTTTCTATGAATAGCATTACCCAAACTGGAACCAATTAAAGTGCCGTCTTTTACTTTGCCGTAACCATTAACCACATATACATCACCTTTTGTTAACACGTCAATCGGCCAAATATCCATCCCTCCTTTTTGGGAGCGGCCTTAAGCTTTCTCCTGCGCTCTTCCCAAGCTATCTAAATCGGGGCGAGAGGGCATAAATGGCGCTGTTACTACCCGTCCCGTCATGGTTTCGCCAAGCTTTAGGATCACCCAATTTTTTTCGACCTGATACCAAATAAATATTATCATTTGCCATTTCGTAATCTTTCGTCTTATAATAGTAATAATTTATATATAATATTAAATATTTTCTAATATTTTGTACTATATATTATCAATAACTAAATAACTAAAATTGTGATGATAATATAATATTATATAAGGAGGAATAATTGTTAATATATCAGCTTTACATTAAAATATTTTAAATATAATAATTCTTAAGAATTAAAACTATTCTAGAAATTTTAGTGCCTTTATTAACGTTCTAAAAGCAATTCAGGCATTTTAATTAATGTGTAACCATAAATTGGTTTTCTCGTTGAGAGAAAAATATCTAATTTAAGACAATTAAATATTATATCAATGCAAGTAACTTGTTAAAATAGTATTGTTAAAAGCTTAATATATTAAACTAATTTTGTTTTGATTTTAATAGATTATTTTATATAATACCTTGAATAGCAATTTTTAATTACATCATATAACTTGTGTGTTCTTTAATAAATTACATATTACTTTATTGATTTGCTTGCATAAACTAGTATCAAATTGAACTTCTTGTTAGGCTAATTCTGCTTAGGTAAATACTTAATATTGAAAGTGATAAATCAAAGATTAACGAGCGCTTCTTCTTTAATAAAAGAGTTGGCTACAGATATATCTGCTATTATTTAAACTAATCGAGAGTATTGAAAAACAAGTTAAGCTAGCCGAAGCAAGCGTTTTTTTATTTTTTATTTATTGCCAATGTTTAATCAAACTTTAAATTTTTTTAATTCTAATATGAAGAAAACATTTCTCATGTTTCTTTTAATGGCTTTAATAATCGGGCCATTAGAGTTACTCGCCCAAGCTGTTGCGGTATCCGGAACAGTAAAAGATGGGGTCAATGGTGAGCCTTTGCCGGGGGTGACAATAGTTGTGAAAGGAACTTCAAGCGGTACGGCTTCCGGTATAGACGGGTCGTTTAGTTTGCAGGTTCCGGATGCGAATGCCGTTTTAATCTTTTCTTTTATTGGTTATGCTAACCAGGAAGTGCCGGTTAACGGACAAACTACCCTTAACATAACGCTACAAAGCGATGCGAAAGCTTTGGAAGAAGTAGTGGTTATTGGTTACGGAACAATAAAGAAAAGTGACTTAACCGGTTCTGTTGCTACTGTAGACACTGAAAAGATCACGCAGGTGGCTACGGTAGATGTTAATCAGGCTTTACAAGGTAAGGTAGCCGGTGTACAAGTTACACCCAGTTCCGGTGCTCCCGGAACCGCTTCCCGCGTTCGTATTAGAGGTGTTGGTAGCTTTGGTACCAGTGATCCTTTATACGTAGTGGATGGTTTTACAACTAACAATATTGATTATTTAGCTCCTACTGATATCGAATCGATGGAAGTTTTAAAAGATGCTTCTGCCACTGCCGTTTACGGAAACAGAGGTGCTAATGGAGTTATTATCGTAACCACTAAAAAAGGAAAAGCCGGTGCGCCAGTGTTTAACTTTAATACCTACGCTGGTATTCAGAATCCGTGGAATACCTTGGAATTAGCGAATGCCTCACAATATGCCACCTTGTTTCTGGAAGCTTATACCAATGATGGCCGAAACGTGCAGGACCCCAGTGTTATTTCTCCGGAGAACTATGCTGCCCTGAGAAATGCCATAGATAACAACCTGACCGGCACCGACTGGCAAAAAGCAGTTATTAATAAAAATGCCCCTATCCAGAATTATAACTTCTCGGTAAACGGCGGTACTGAAAAGTCCCGTTACGGCTTCTCGGCTACTTACTTCGATCAGCAAGGCACCATTACAAACACGGGTATGAAGCGGTTCTTACTTCGTTTAAACAATGATTATACTTTTAACAAACGCTTTAGTGCCGGTTATAGCTTATCGTATGCTAATTCGAAGTTCAATAACTATTCTACCGATCAATATTCCGGGGTATTACCAGTAGCTATTGTAGCGGCTCCCATTATTCCGGTTTGGGATCCAATCACTAACAACTATGGTAACTCCGTTCCGTTTAGCCAGGGCTACAACCCGGTACGTTTGGCGGAAGAACAAAGAACCAGAACTACGCAACAAAACCGGCTGGTTGGTACGCTTTATGGTGATGTAAAATTTACCGATGCATTTTCTTTCCGGTCTACTTTTGGCGGCGACAGAAGCTTTAACAAAATAGGCAATTACTATCCGCAGTTTGTGGTATCACCGGCCGAACAAAGATCGCAAAGCAGCTTGTACGATGAGCGGCAGAATGGCTGGGGTTGGACCTGGTCGAATGTGTTTAGCTACGTAAAAGAATTCGGCGACCACAGTATTAATGCCGTAGTTGGTACGGAAGCCGTGTCCGGTTTCTACGATTACGTAAACGTTACCGGTACAAACATCCTGAACGATCCGTCGCAATATTATATCGGGGCGGCTAAGTCAACACAATTCTCGGCTGGCAGCAACGTAGGTCAAAACAGCCTACTTTCTTTATTGGGCAGGGTAAACTACAGCTATAAAAATAGATATATGTTTACGGCTTCATTCCGAGCTGATGGTACTTCGCGTCTTACTAAAACCAATCGTGTAGGCTATTTCCCATCATTTTCTTTTGGATGGAATGCGCACGAAGAAGCTTTCTTCCAGAATCAAAATGTATTGACTACTTTAAAGTTGAGAGCTGGTTACGGGGAGGTTGGTAATCAAAATAACCTAAGCAACACAGCTACCAGTTACGTGGTAACACCACAGCAACGTTATTCATTTAATGGTGTTCCGGTAGAAGGTAGAGCCAATACGGTATTAGTAAATAGAGATTTGATTTGGGAGAATTCTAAAATGACCAACTTTGGTGTTGATGCCGGTTTCTTGAACAACCAAATAAATTTAACCCTTGATTATTTCGATAAAAGAACCACTGATCTGATTGTAGGGAGCCCTCCGGCTCCGGCTTATGTGGGTGCTTTGCCGCCAGCCATTAATGCCGGAACCATGCAAAACAAAGGTTTGGAAGCTGCCCTGAACTACAGCAAAAAAGAAGGTGATTTTACCTATGACTTAGGGGTAAATGCTTCTTTCATTCGGAACAAAGTTTTAAAATTAGCCGAGGGACAACCTGTAGCCGGTGGCGATGTGAACGGCATTGGCGCTACTACCAGAACCCAGGAAGGTCAGCCGTTTGCTTCTTTCTACGGCCGTAAAACCGATGGAATATTTAACAACCAGGCCGAAATTGATGCTTACAATGTAGATGGTGAATTAATTCAGCCGAATGCCCAACCTGGTGATGTGAAGTTCGTGGATTTAAACAGCGACGGTCAAATAGACGACTTAGACCGTACCATTTTAGGTAGTGCTATCCCGGATTTTAGCTATGGTTTTAATGCTTTCTTAGGCTATAAAAACTTCGACTTTAAGTTATTTTTCCAGGGCTTAGCCGGAAACGAAACGGTTAACGCTTTATCCATTTTTAACGCGAACCCCAGAGGTACTTATAACTCTTACGCTGACCGAATGAACCGTTGGACGCCGCAAAATCCCGCTGCCAACGAACCCCGCATGACCCTGAGCGATCCAAACCAAAACGTAGCTTTCTCTGATCGGTACGTAGAGAATGGTAGCTATTTACGGTTACGTAACGTGCAGTTGGGTTATTCTTTACCAGCGGTTACTTTAAGCCGTTTTGCCGTGAAAGGCCTTCGGGTTTATGTTTCGGCTGATAACCTATTGACTTTAACTAAATACCGCGGATATGAGCCGGAAGTGGGTGACTGGTACGGAAATGCCTTCTACCAAGGAGTAGATGTAGCCACTTATCCGCAAGCCAGGACCTTTATTGGTGGTTTAAATCTTACTTTTTAATTAATAAGCATATTTTAACAGAGTAGAAATGAAATTTGTAAAACATATAATACCCATTGTGCTGCTTTCGGTAGTAGGACAAGGCTGCCAGGACTTCCTGGAAAAAGAGCCTCTGGGTGTAGAAACGGATAAAACCTTTTATAACGATCCGGTAAATGCAGTGCTATCCGTAAATGCGATTTACGATGCCATTAGCTGGGATGCCGGTGGGATTCTGAACGGCGGTAACAACTTTGAATGGATGTACGGCGATATTTTATCCGACGATGCTGCCAAAGGAAGTACCCCCGGCGATTACTTAGAATTAAGGCAGATGGAAAGATGGGAAACTTTGTCCAACGCGCCTATTCCGCAAGCTACCTGGAACAACATGTTTGCCGCTATTTACCGGGCCAATCAGGTAATCCAGTATTTGCCTACTTCTTCTATCAGCGAAGACTTGAAAAACCGCCTTTTAGGCGAAGCTTACTTCCTGAGAGGATATAGCTACCATAACCTGGTTATTAAGTTTGGCGGCGTGCCTTTATTTGAAGAACCGGTACAAAACTCAGCGTGGGGACAAGTAAGCCGGGCCAGCATTGCCGAAACGCATGCTTTCATCGAAGCTGACTTTAAGAGAGCTATAGACATGCTACCCGAAAGAAATGGTTATGCTACTGATGATTTAGGCAGAGCTACCAAAGGAGCGGCCAGAGCATTTTTAGCCCGCGATTACATGTTCGAAATTGGTACGGATAACACCAATGGTAAAACCTGGCAGGAAGTTTACGATTTAACCAATGCCATTATTGCTTCTAACCAATACCGTTTAGACCCTAATTATGCCCGCTTATTCGAGCCGGAAGGTGAAAATGGTCCGGAGTCTATCTTCGAAATTCAGTTCTTCGACAATAACGTAGGCTGGGGACCCGCTAAAGCCGGAACCACCAATTCTGTTATTCAGGGAAATCGTTCTACCTGGGGCTGGGGCTTTAACAATCCTACTCAGAATCTGGTAAATGAGTTTGAAGCCAATGACCCGCGTTTACCCGTAACGGTTTATAAAGACGGCGATATTGTAGTAGGGGAGAAGCAAGCAATTAATGGCGGTGAAAACGAAACCGGTTATTTAAACCGCAAAGCTTTCGTTGATCCGGCCACCCGGCCCAGTGAAACCCAAAACAGCCCAAAGAACATTATTTTGTTCCGGTATGCGGATGTTTTATTGATGCAGGCTGAAGCCGCGGCGCACTTAGGTAATGCCGCCGAAGCCGTGAACTTGGTTAACCAGGTACGGCAGCGGGCCAGAACCAGTACCAAGCCAAAAGGTTCTACCGCAGTAGGAGCTACTGATTATCAGCCTTACGAAAATACAGCCGGGGTTCTACCGGATTTAAGTCCTTCTTTGGCTGGTCAGGAATTATTTAATGCTATTTACCACGAAAGAAGAGTTGAATTAGGAATGGAATCGCGCCGCTTCTACGATTTAGTAAGAACCGGCAGATACTTTGATGCCTTGCTGAAGAAAGATCCATCCGGCGTTTCCAGAACGAACGCCGAGAGACACAGCATTCAAGGATCGGAAAACCTGATTCCGGTAATTACTATTCCTTTAAACGAATCACAATCCTGGGGCTTAGCCCAAAATCCTGGTTATTAATTTTCGATTAAAGCGTTAATTAGAGTTAAATTTAAAAGAGCTGGTGTATAACCAGCTCTTTTTTTATGCTTCAAAAAACAATTTACATGCAAGCAAAGCGTAAATTCCGCATATTTGTTTTTCATAAAACTGCAGATATATATGGCGCACGCTGGTAAATGGGAGAAAAGGTGGCATCCATTGCGCGAAGAATGGGTGGTATATGCCGCGCATCGCAACGCCCGGCCCTGGAGCGGCTCTACGGTAAAAGACACTACCCAGGCGCCTCCTTATGATCCCACCTGTTATTTGTGTCCGGGTAATCAGCGCATCAGCGGCCAGACCAACCCGCCTTACCAGGACGTTTATATTTTCGATAACGATCATCCGGTGGTAGGTTGGGACGCACCGGCTATTCCATCCGATCAGCAGGAACGGCATCAGGGCTTATATAAAAAAGCAAAAGCCAACGGCGTAGCCCGTGTTGTGTGTTACGATCCGCGGCATAACCTAACCATGTCCGAAATTCCCCTGGCCCGGGTAACCAAAGTATTCGAGGCGTGGCGCGGGCAGATGCAGGAATTTTTAGAAAATACCGAAATCAAATCGGTTTTGATATTCGAGAATAAAGGTGAAGCCGTAGGGGTATCTAATCCGCATCCCCACTGCCAGATATACGCCACCGATTTTGAGTTTACTTTGGTGCAGAAAGAAATGGCGGCCGCCGAAAACTACCAAGCGCAAACCAATGAGAATATCTTTGCGGCTATTATTGCGGCCGAAAAAGAAGATCAGATCCGGATTATTGCCGAAAATGAAGGCGCTATTGCTTTTATCCCGTACTTTGCCCGGTACGCCTACGAGGTAATGATTTTTCCTAAAAACCGCCACGCTACTTTGGCTACGCTTTCGGATGCGGAACTGGAACACTTAGCTGCTGTTTTTCAGGAAGTAATCCGGCGCTACGATACGTATTTTAACATGAGTTTTCCGTACGTTATGTCATTTTTACAAGCCCCGGTTGATGGTGCCACGTACCCGGATTATCATTTGCACATGCTCTTGCAGCCTCCGTTTCGCCAGCCGGGGCTGATTAAATTTTTGGCCGGGCCCGAAATTGGCGCCGGTAATTTTATGGCCGACACCATACCGGAAGAAAAAGCTGCCGAGTTAAGATCGGTTAATATTACCAGCTTTCACGAAATAAAATAACATGAACCACGACTTACTAAAAGAAGTTTTGTGCCAGATAGGAGAAGCTGTTTGCCGGAAGGTGCACCAGGCTTTGCGCGATCAATCTATTGAAGAACGTTCGGCAGTGCATTTTGAAGGGGCAGATGATACCATTTACCAGATAGACCGCGACGTAGAAGATATCATTGTTCCTTTATTAGAACAACACGCCGCTGCTTTGGGCGGGGTGGTGTTGATTGCCGAAGGTATAGGTGAAGATGCGGAAGACGGATTGGTATTGCCGGTAAATACTGCGGCAGCTGAAGCTGCCGTCCGGATTATTATGGACCCAATAGATGGTACGCGGGGTATTATGTACGATAAAAGAGCCGCTTTCTTTCTGGCCGGTGCGGCTCCCAATAAAGGGCCGCAAACACGTTTACAGGATATTGAAGTGGCGGTCATGACCGAATTGCCTACTTCCAGAAGTGTACTGAGCGATACCTTGTGGGCCATAAAAGAACAGGGAGCGCACCGCTTTACCTTGCACCTCGAAAAGAATACCCGCGAAGATCGTGCTATCCGGCCCTCTCAGTCCGACACTTTATATGGTGGCTTTGGGCAGATTGCGCGCTTCTTTCCGCCCGGCCGCGATATATTAGCCGGGGTAGAAGAAACCATGATCGAACAATTATTCCCGGATGCACCGGAAGGCAAAGCCATTTTGTTTGAAGATCAATATATTTCCAGCGGCGGACAACTCTACGAAATACTGGTGGGGCACGACCGTTTTGTGGCTGATATCCGGGTAGCCCTTTTTCGGAAATTAAAACAGGAAGGCAAAAAAATCGGTCATGTTTGTCATCCTTATGACATGTGTGCCGCTTTGATCGGCACCGAAGCTGGCGTTATTATTACCGACCTGGCTGGTAATCCTTTAGATGCGCCGCTGGATACAACTTCGGGCGTAGATTGGATCGGCTATGCTAATTCCCGGATTCAGATGCAAATAGAGCCCGCGCTCCGTGCCGCCCTGCAGCAATATGGTTTAAAAACCCAGTAATGATGGAAATGTCAGAAGATTTAAAATCTTTCTTCGGCGAAAACCAAGAGGTAATTTATGCTTCTGCTCCGGGCCGCTTAGATGTAATGGGTGGTATTGCTGATTATTCCGGCTCATTGCTCTTGCAGATGCCTATCCGGCAGCGTACCACCGTTTACCTGGCTCACCGGTCAGATAACCAGCTAAGGGTACGTAGCTTAACTGCCTTGGCGGCCAACTATACTCCCGAAGTAGCAATAAGCCTGGATGTTGTTGAATCAGACAACTTACCGGATTACGGTACCTTCCGACAAAACATTTTAAGCCTATCGGGCGGCGACTGGGCCATTTACGTGCTGGGTTGCTTTTACCTGCTCGCCAAAGAAAAGAAAATTTGTTTTTCGGGCGCCGATGTATTGGTGCAATCGGAGGTGCCGTTCGGCAAAGGCGTTTCTTCTTCTGCCGCTATTGAAGTAGCGACCCTGATGGCTATAAACCAAGCCTGGAAAATCAACTTAGATAAACTGGAATTGTCTATTCTGGCGCAAAAAGTAGAGAACTTAATTGTGGGCGCGCCCTGCGGTTTAATGGATCAGCTTTCGTCCTATTTGGGCGAACATGATAAATTACTGCCTATTATTTGTCAACCCGTGGCGGTGTTTCCGGCTATTCCTATCCCAACAGAAATAAACTTTATTGGTGTAGATAGTGGCATTAAACACGCGGTTAGCGGCACGGCGTACACGAAAGTGCGGGTAGCGGCTTTTATGGGTTATACCATTATTGCCGCAGCATTAGGAATCAGTCCGGCGCAAATTGCCGAGGCGCGAACAACGGGCAGGAAAGAAAACCTGCCATTTGGAGGGTATTTAGCTAATATTCCGGTTGGTCAATTTAGAAATAAATTCGCGGCTTTATTACCCGATAGCCTAAAAGGTAAAGATTTTAAAGCGCAATATGGCACTATCATTGATCCGGTTACCGAAATTAGCGACGACGAAATATATGCGGTATTGCCCTGTACGGCCCACCCGATATACGAAAACGAAAGGGTAAATAATTTTAAAAACTTACTACAAAACTTAGCCAACACTACAGTTAACGGAGATCAGGATAAATTAGAAGAAGCTGGCAACCTGATGTATGCTTCGCACCAAAGCTATACAGCTTGCGGCTTAGGTAACGCACATACCGATGAACTCGTGCAAATGGTACAGGCTGCCGGACCAAAACAAGGTGTTTTCGGGGCTAAAATTACCGGTGGGGGCAGTGGCGGCACGGTTTGCATTTTAGCTTTAGGTGATTTGGGTATCTACACGGTGCAACACATCTGGGAAAGTTATGCAAAAAAATACCAGCAGGAAATTACCTTATTTAAAGGCAGCAGCCCGGGTGGGTTTTATAGTTAAAGCTTGGTTTCAATTTATTTTAATCCGGCACCCAATAGGCCTGGGCTTTTAAATGTATTGGCTAAGCCAGCCAGTTGATTTTTTATTGAGGAAGCGCTCTTTACGGGCTAAATTTAGATTAGCCTTCTCTTTTCAAGAGCTATCTGGCGTTTAGAATAACTTTCTGCTTATAAATCTGTTCTAATATCATCTTAAATGTAAAACATTGCGTTGAAAGAAAAGCTAGGCGGTATTGTGAGAAAAACCAGGCTTTGTCATAAAGACAAGTAGGGGACAGCTCCGCTCGTAAAAGCTTAGCGGATTAGCGGAAGCAGTTTTAATAACCTGAATATCGTTAATCAGACGTATCTTTGTCCGTATAAATATATATCATGATTACAAGCAATAACAACCTAAATACAAACCCGGATGTGGTTTTAATTGGGGCCGGTATTATGAGTGCTACCCTTGGGGTACTTCTAAAACAATTACAACCCAATTTAACAATAGAGATATTTGAAAGGCTGGATGTAGCGGCCGCTGAAAGTTCCGATGCCTGGAATAATGCCGGTACCGGCCATTCCGCTTTTTGCGAACTTAACTATACGCCTGAGTTAGCTGATGGCTCTATTGATACTTCCAAGGCTACGAAAATTGCCGAATCATTCGAAGAATCGAAACAATTTTGGGCCCACCTGATTAAAAATAACCTCATCGATATTCCGGAATCTTTTATCCGGCGAATACCCCACATGAGTTTTGTATGGGGCGAAAATAACGTGCAATATTTAAAGAAGCGGTACGAGGCATTAACCAAATGCCACCTGTTTAAAGGCATGGAGTATTCCGAAGACCTGCAGCAACTAACCAAGTGGATACCACTCATTATGGAAGGCCGGAATTCCACCGAAAAACTGGCGGCCACTTATATGCCCATTGGTACCGATGTGAATTTTGGGGCGCTTACCCGCTGCATGTTCGATTACCTGAAGAAAACCAACGGCGTAAACTTGCATTTCGGCCACGAAGTGACAAAATTACGGCAGGTAGAAGATGGTACCTGGCGCATAAAAGTGAAAAACCTGAATACCGATGATAAAGTAAAGCTCAATGCCAAATTTGTGTTTATCGGGGCTGGTGGTGGTTCACTGCCTTTGCTTTTAAAATCCGGTATTCCGGAAGGAAAAGGATTTGGTGGTTTCCCGGTAAGTGGCCAGTGGCTGGTTTGTAAAAACCCGGACTTAATTGCGCGCCACCAAGCTAAAGTATACGGTAAGGCGGCGGTAGGTTCGCCCCCCATGTCGGTGCCCCACCTGGATACCCGCGTTATAAACGGCGAAAAGGCCTTGCTTTTTGGACCTTATGCAGGTTTCTCTACTAAATTCCTGAAAAGCGGTTCGTTCCTGGATTTGCCTCTATCTATTAAAGCCAATAATTTGCGGCCCATGATTATGGCCGGTTTAAAGAATATACCACTTACCCGTTATTTAATTAATGAAGTGCGGCAATCGCCAACTGACCGTTTAGAATCGCTGCGCGCCTTTGTACCGCAAGCTCGCATGGAAGATTGGAAGCTGGAAGTAGCCGGCCAGCGGGTGCAGGTAATTAAGAAAGACCCGGTGAAAGGGGGCGTGCTGGAGTTTGGTACCGAAGTAGTGAGTGCCGCCGACGGCTCTATTGCTGCTTTGTTAGGTGCTTCGCCGGGTGCTTCTACCGCTGTTTCTATTATGCTTAACCTACTGAAACGTTGTTTCCCGGAAAAGCTGAATACCGCCGAATGGCAAACCAAGTTAAAACAAATGATTCCGTCTTACGGCGAATCGCTGGCTAAGAACGAGCAATTGCTGGAAGAAGTAAGAAGTTATACCAGTGAAGTACTGGATCTGCAGTTAGAGGAAACAGTGTAAAGCTTAATTCTGTAAACAACAGGCAGGAAAACCCGGCGGATCTTAAAGGTCCGCCGGGTTTTTTACGAATAGCTTACGTTACTTATCGGGGCGTTAGGAAGGCGAATACCAAATAGCAAAAATTAAACAAGCCAATTAAATTAAACCCTGGATGCGGCTTTTGGTAAACATTGTTTTTGCTTTAACGAGATACATGGTGAATGAAAAAGAGGGTTAGCAGATTTTTTACTTTAAAAATAGGCTGTATCTAAATTTTATAAAAGGACAATGTGCCCGGAAAAGTAACACGAAAAAGATTGGTTGTATTTATATTGATTTCTGCCCCAAGGTCTGTTTCGAGATTAAGATGTATAATATATCTTTTAAAAAGGTAAATTGAAAGTGTAAATAATAACATTAAATATAACCAATAGCGTTTCTTCCTTAATAGTTGTTAATTGTTAATAATTGTTTTTTGAAGTGAATGCCCGTGGAAATGTTTTAGCCCGGATAGCCTTATAAAATTTGTGCTTCATTAACTCTTCTGTTTAATTGCCTTCGTTGGAATCGGCGGGCCGGATTGGATTTATGGACTGAGCTCGACAGTATCATTGATTAAGTGGCTGACTGGTAATTTAGGCTTCTAAATTTATTGAGTTTATGCGCTGCTTGTTTATAATTAGTTGTTGTTTTATCGTGTTCGAATGTCGGCATAATTCCGCGTCGGATAAGGCCCAGGAAATTATTGACGAAGCTATTGCGGCGCATGGCGGTAAAAACTTTAATTACCTTAACTTAGCCTTCGATTTCAAAATTATATCAATTATGAACCGCTGAACAAATAAATACCGCTGCCGGATTTAGATAAACTTTATCCGGCAGGTAAATCAAAAGAATTATCCTGCATTGAACTGAAGAATATTCAGGTTAATAAATTAAGGTAGATACAAGAAAACAAGTAAACTAAACTATTACAGCTTTTCTATTTTGCCAGCCACTGAATTCTACGAAACGAGGCGCCATTGAATGGACGTAATCAGGTAACTGTTTTCGGGGTAACTGCTTCTACCGGGGTGTTTTCTTTGGTGTCACCTAAAATCAGGCGGATACCTTTGTCGTAACTAAAATAGCTCCACAGCCAGTTAAACAACACTACCAAGCGGTTCCGGAACCCAATAACCGATATCAGGTGAATAAACATCCAGATAAACCAGGCCAGAATACCCTGGGTTTTGTATTCTTTCTTAAGTATCTTTAAATCAGCTACGGCGTGGTTACGGCCCACCGTGGCCATAGCTCCCTGATCAAAGTAATCGAAAGCGGCCAAGGGCTGACCACTTACTAAGTTTTGCAGGTTTTGGGCCAGTAGTTTACCTTGTTGGATGGCGGGTTGCGCCATCATGGGGTGACCTTGCGGATAAGCATCTGTAATCATGGCTGCTATATCACCAATGGCAAATACATTATTGTAACCCGCTACCTGGTTGTAAACATTTACCTGGAGCCGGTTTCCCGGCGATAAACTCTCCGCCCGGAGACCGGCTATCGGCGCACCCGTAACGCCTGCGGCCCAGATCAGGGTACGGGTAATCAGCTTCTCCCCGTTGTCCAGCGTAACGGTATACCCATCGTACGATTTTACCCGCCGGTTCAGGATAATATTTACGCCAAAGTCTTCTAAAAATTGTTGCGATTTTTGGGAAGCTTCCGCCGACATACCTTTTAATAACTGGTCGCCACTCTGGATAAGATGTATATCCATTTTAACAAAGTCCAGCTCTTTAAAATCCTTAGGAAATATATGCTTGCGCAGTTCACTGAGCGCCCCGGCTAATTCTACCCCGGTAGGCCCGCCACCCACAATAACAAAATCCATGAGGCTGTTTAGCTGTTCTTCGTCGTCTATTTGTAAAGCTTTCTCAAAATTACTTAGCACCGTATTGCGTAAAGCCACCGCATCTTCTATACTCTTTAAAGAAATAGCTTTGCTTTCGATTTCCTGATTTTTGTAAAAGTTAGTGGTGGCACCGGTCGCAATAATTAGGTAATCATAGCGGATGCGCCCAATAGAAGTTTCTACAATTTGCGTATTCGTATCTACCGATTGTACCTCCGCCAACCGGAAATAAACATTTTTTCTTTCTTCAAAAATCTTCCGAAAAGGATATACAATCGAGTCGGCTTCTAAGCCGGCCGTAGCTACCTGGTAAAGCAGCGGCTGAAAAGTATGGAAGTTGTGTTTATCGACCAAAACTACCTGCATATCCGCTTTGCTCAACGATTTTGCCAGTTCTAAACCGGCAAAGCCGCCCCCCACAATTACTACTCTTTTCTGACCGGTTTCCTCAATTCGTGCCTGCATAGCCTTGATAATGCTTTTGTTTAAATAATACGGTTGGCTAAGGATTTTGTCGAAAATAAAAGAAATTTGTTATAATTCTTTAAGCAAAGCCGCTCTTAATCCATTAAAATTGCAAGCTGGCATGTATGTTGTTAGAGACCGGAACAGTTACTAACTAAAGCGCATGTAACAGGCTACAGCAGATGTACACTTTGGTAATACTTAATAAGTGTTTAAATATCCATCTTGTGACTAATTGAATTATAGATGTAAGTATTTGTTTTTAGAAAGTGGAATGAATTTGTACTAATTTATATTAGTTTAAAAGCTGATGCCTCGTATGGCAACTTTGCTAATAAATTAAATTACTTATGATTTGATTTTTATAGAGTTGTATTTCTAATAAATATGGTAAATTATAGATAAAATTTTCATAGTCTTGGGAAATAAGTGCGTTTGAAATATTTAAAAAAAATTATATATATTAAAGGTTAGATGTTGGATAATTATAATTAGATTTGCATTATAATAATAAAGTAAAAGAAAAGTATTTTATTTAAATTGGCTTAAAATAAGTTTGTGTTTGTGGGCAAGCGAGGCAAGTTAGAGCTGTAGGTTAAAAATGGATAGTAGTTATCAGAACTGACTAGCGGCTTAGAGCTAAATTTTGCCTCCGGGTTTTACCTCCAAAGGTTTACGGTAAAAATTAGAATATGAAGATACTTATTATAGAAGACGACCTGATGATTTCGTATACATTGGAATTCCGGTTGAAGAAAGACGGATACGAAGTAGCAACGGCGCGCGACGGGCGGGAAGCTTTGGAAATGCTCAAAAGCGGAAGTTATAACCTGGTTACTACTGATCTGATGTTACCTTTCGTGACGGGTTTGGAAGTACTTTCTTACGTGAAATTAGCTATGCCCGACATGCCTATTATTGTGCTTTCCGGAGATGATAATGCCGATGGAACCGTATCCGAAGCTTTTAAATTAGGTGCCGACGATTACCTGAAAAAGCCTTTTAATCCCAGCGAGTTGTCCCGGCGCGTAAAACGCTTACTGGTGAATGCGGCGCCAACCAGCTAAATCTTCTCAATAAATTTTACCTGTTTTCATATTTGGTTTATCCGCATTTATTTACTTATCGGTATTAAGACCCGAGTTTAAAGCTATTTTATTACTTTTCCCTGCTCTGACTTCGTTTGGTTAAATACAAAAAAAATTTAGCTTACAAAGTATTCTGCCCATTTTACCCAGCCAAACTAAATACCCATAAACATTTAGCTAAAGTAAAAGAAAACCCTACCTATGCCGGACTGCAAGCCGTAATAAGTAGGGCGTTCAAATATTAGCTTAATCCGGCTTCAGCATCAGGGTTGGTTTCAGTAGTAGGAATATTCTTTTTGGTGCGCGTACCCGTGCGGCGGGGTGGTGTTGTTGCGGCAGTATTGGTTTTGCGCCGGGTTCCGGTGCTGCGGGCAGGAGTTTTCTGGTTGTTTTCTGTTTCCGGGGTTTCCTGGTTAGCGGCTTCTAACGTTGGGTTATTCTCTTCCGTTATGTTTTCCTGGGCGTTTTGGTATTGTGCTACTACCTGTTGCAGCACCTCGTTCATAGCCGAAACCGATCCGGTCTTGATTTTTTCCTGAGCTTCTTTCATTAATGTTTTAATGGTACGCTCGGTATCTTGCTGAATTGTTTCTACCAGGGACTTTATTTTTTTATTGAATTCTTTTTGCAGTTGCTTCGAGGCTAATTTTAAAGCATCTTCGTTTTTAGCGCCTTTCTTTTTACCGGTTTTTTTCTTTTCGGTTTTCTTTTCCGTTTTTTTCATGATTTGGTTTAAACTTGTTTGTAAACAGGCTTGCGTATCACCCGCATTAAATGATTTTTTACGAGAGATAGCGATTACAATATATTAAATTTATGTTATTTATACTTGCGGCCGCTTAAAATAATTCTAAAACCAGTCATTCAAACTAAGGCGGAGCCGTAAACAATTGAAAATTAAATGAGGGAGTAATTATTTATATTTGCGGTTCTAACCCAATATCATGAATAAAGAATTTAAAAGATATACCGTTACCGCGGCTTTGCCTTATGCCAACGGCCCGGTGCATATTGGTCACTTAGCCGGAGTTTATTTGCCCGCCGATATTTATGTTCGTTACCTGCGCGCCACTGGCCGGGACGTAAAATTTGTTTGTGGTTCCGACGAACACGGCGTACCCATTACCATTCGGGCGCAGAAAGAAGGCATCACCCCGCAGCAGGTAGTAGATAAATACCACGAAATAATAAAAAATTCTTTTCAGGAATTCAGGATTTCCTTTGATATTTATTCCCGTACTTCAAACCAAACACACTGCGAAACAGCTTCTGGTTTCTTTACTAACCTGTACGAAAAAGGCGTATTCGAAGAAAAAACCTCCCAGCAATACTACGACGAGAAAAATCAACAATTCTTAGCCGACCGGTACATTGTAGGTACGTGCCCCCGTTGCGGCAACGAAAATGCCTACGGCGACCAGTGCGAAAATTGTGGTACCAGTTTAAACGCTACTGATTTAATCAACCCGAAAAGTATGCTGAGCGGCGAAAAGCCGGTAATGCGCGAAACCAAGCATTGGTATTTGCCCTTAGACCAATACGAAGGCTGGCTGCGTTCCTGGATTATTGAGGGGCATCAGGACTGGAAAACAAACGTGTACGGCCAATGTAAATCCTGGATTGATGGCGGCCTGCAACCCCGCGCCGTAACCCGCGATCTTGATTGGGGCGTACCGGTGCCGCTAGAAGAAGCAAAAGGCAAAGTATTATACGTCTGGTTTGATGCGCCCATCGGGTATATATCCGCTACGAAAGATTTAACGCCCGACTGGGAAAAATACTGGCAAGACGAAGATACCAAGCTGGTGCATTTTATTGGCAAGGATAATATAGTATTCCATTGCATCATATTCCCGGTAATGCTGCGGGCCCACGGTGATTATATTGTACCCGAAAATGTACCGGCTAACGAATTCCTGAATCTGGAAGGGGATAAGATTTCTACTTCCCGTAACTGGGCCGTGTGGCTGCACGAATACCTGGCCGATTTTCCGGATAAAGGCGATGTGCTCCGGTATGTGCTGTGCGCCAACGCGCCCGAAACCAAAGACAATGATTTTACCTGGAAAGATTACCAAGCCCGGAATAACAACGAGTTACTCGCTATTTTTGGCAATTTCATTAACCGTGCTTTGGTATTAACCCATAAATATTTTAGCGGCAAAGTACCGAGCAAGAACGAGCTGCAAACCGCCGATATTATGGTAATGGATGAGTTAAAAGCTTACCCCGGCATTATTGGTGATTTAATAGAGCGTTACCGTTTCCGGGAAGCCTTGAGTGAACTGATGAATTTAGCCCGGCTGGGTAATAAATATTTAGCCGATACCGAACCCTGGAAATTAATTAAAACCGATCCGGACCGGGTAAGTACAATTTTAAATATTTCGTTACAAATTGCCGCCAGCTTAAGTATTGTGGCCGAACCTTTTCTGCCCGATACTGCCCAAAAATTAAAAGATATGCTTTGCCTGCAACCCGATACCTGGCAAGGGGCCGGCGGACAGGATTATATGATTGCGGGAAACGAAATAGGGGAGGCGGCTCTTTTATTTCAGAAAGTAGAAGATGAAACGGTGCAGGCCCAGGTACAAAAACTGCTGGATACCAAAAAAGCCAATCAGTTAGCCAATGCCACAGTAACGCCCGTCAAAGAAAATATCTCTTTCGAAGATTTTTCGAAAATGGACATCCGGGTAGGAACCATTCTGGAAGCGGAAAAAGTAGCCAAAACTAAAAAATTGTTGAAATTAAAAATTGATACCGGTATCGACCAGCGCACTATTGTAAGTGGCATTGCCGAACATTTCGTGCCCGAAGCCATTATCGGGCAACAGGTTTCGGTGCTGGTAAACTTGGCGCCCCGCGAAATTAAAGGCATCGAAAGTCAGGGCATGATTTTGATGGCCGAAAACGCCGATGGCAGTTTAGCTTTTGTGCAGCCTTCTAAAGAAGTAAAAAGCGGCAGCGGTATTTCGTAAAACAAGGTAAATTTATAAATAAAAAGCGGCACGGGTAGTTTTTACCGGTGCCGTTTTTTATTTTTTGCCATGCTGCGGTAATGATTACTTACAATTTTTGTACGAGCAGGTAAAAGCCAACACCGGTAATTAAAACCAATAGGCCACTACTCCACCAAAGCGTATCAAACCCATACAAGTCGATGACGGTGGTACCTATAAAGGGGCCCAGAATAAAAGAAGAAGAAAAGGAAATATTATACAAGCCCATGTAAGTGCCCCGGTTAATTTCTGCGGAGCGTTTTACCGGAATAGTGGCCATAAAAGGCAAAGAAAATATTTCGGCAATACTTAGAATTACCATCGAAGCCAACACAATCCAATTGGCCTGTACGAAGTTGAGAATCACCAGCGATAATGCTACTAACAGCGCACCAAAGGCAATTAAAGAAGCCGGTCGGAAGCGTTTACCCAGCAGGTACACCGCCAGCATTTCCAGGGAAAAAACTACCAGGCCATTTACCCCTAAAAGCATGCCGATCTGCGCTTCGGTAAGGCCCCGCACTTGCCGGTAATACAAAGGCAGCGTAGAGAAAAACTGGAAGAAAACACAGGCAAATAACGTACTTAACAGCACAAACAATATAAATTTAAAATCCCGGTAAGGCGAGCGGACTTTAGGTAATGTTACTGCTGAAACTGCTTCTTTTTTCCGGGACCCGGGCAAACTCCGGAAGTAATAAAAAAAGAAAAGACCCGCCGCTATACAGGTAAACCCATCGGCCAGGAATAACAACCTATACGAGATAGTTGCGAGCAAACCAGCCAGCGCCGGACCAATAGCAAACCCCAGGTTAATGGCCATTCGGTTTAAAGAAAAAGCCCGGGTAATGTTTTCGGGCCGGGCATAAAACGACACCGACGAAGAATTGGCGGGCCGCAAACATTCTGTAATTAAACTCAAAATAAATATACCCACCGCAAAAGCGGTAAAGGTTTTTAATTGCGCTAACACCAAAAAAAAGCTGCCCCCTAGTACTAAACTCCAGAACTGCACCCGGAAATGCCCGATGCGGTCGGTAAGCCAACCGCCCAGGAAAGAGCCACCCATCGAGCCGAATCCAAACAGACTCAAGATAAAACCGGCCTGTTTCAAGGTAAAACCCAATGATTCAGTAAGGTAAACACTTAAGAAAGGGATAACCATAGAGCCGCTGCGATTAATAAACATTACCACGGCTAGCATCCAGGCCGGTTTAGATAAGCCACTAAAAGCGTTGCGGTATAAAGTAAATATTCTCTCCATGGTACAAATAGAAAACCAAAGGTAACCGGGAAAGGAAAAGTTTAGCACCAGGCAGGTAATAATATGTTTGAAATTATCCCGGGCTGCTCTCCAAAGTCATAGCTTTACTGTTGTTTTTCCGAAAAGATTAACCCGCGTAGAGGGAACACGTTAGTATAGATACTTTTTCCTAAAGAATCTCAACTAAAATCAAAATAGCATGAGCAGCACGGCGTATCAACCAATAGAGAACTACGGTATTATTGGCGATTTAAATACGGTAGCTTTAGTAGGTCTCAATGGTTCGATTGACTTTATGTGCTTCCCTCATTTTGACTCACCTACCATTTTTGCGGCCCTACTGGATAAAAACAAAGGCGGTTATTATAACATTCATCCCACTACGGATCAGGTAAAATACAAACAGCTTTACTTGCCGGGTACCAATGTTTTACTTACCCGGTTTCTTTCGGATGAAGGAATAGGAGAAGTTACCGATTTTATGCCGGTAGAAGAGCTTTACCAGGGAAAGGAGCTGATACGCCGGGTTACTTGTGTGCATGGCAACTTAGCTTTTAATATGAACTGTTGCCCCCGTTTTGATTATGCACGCGCTGAACATTTAACTGAGCAAACTAATCCGCACGAAATAATTTTTACCAGCAAAGGAACCGACGGAACTGTACTGCGCCTGAAAAGCACGGTGCCGTTGGAATTAAAAGCCGGGGATGCCACGGCAAGTTTTATCCTGAAAACCGGGGAAACCGCAGACTTCCTGTTGGAATACATTGATTGTGCTACGCCATCTGCCACCACCATGCAAGATTTTATAACCAAAAGCTTGTTCGATACCATTCATTATTGGAAAGACTGGATTGCGCAGTGCAACTACCAGGGACGGTGGCTGGAAATAGTACAACGGTCTGCCTTGGTACTGAAACTCATGACTTCTTATAGATATGGGTCTATCGTGGCCGCTCCTACGTTTGGCTTGCCCGAGGAAATTGGTGGGGTCAGAAACTGGGACTACCGCTATACCTGGATTCGGGATGCTTCATTTTCGGTTTATGCCCTGCTAAAATTAGGTTATTCTAAAGAGGCCAAAGCTTTTGTAGAATGGGTAGACCGGCAGTGTGATGATATTGGCAGTGCCGGGCATCTGAACCTCATGTACACCTTGTCCGGAAATAAAGATTTGCCGGAGATAAGTTTAGACCATTTGGAAGGTTATATGCATTCGAAGCCGGTACGCATTGGCAATGGCGCTTATAACCAAATACAATTGGATATTTATGGTGAGTTATTAGATTCGGTTTATTTGTACGATAAATACGGCGAGCCTATTTCGTACGGTTTCTGGAATGATTTAAAAAAACAGGTAGATTGGGTATGCGGCAACTGGCACCTGCAGGATGAAGGTATCTGGGAAGTGCGGGGCGGGAAAAAGGAGTTTCTTTATTCCCGCATGATGTGCTGGGTGGCGATTGATCGGGCCATTAAAATAGGCAATAACCATTCTTTTCCTATCCCCACCCATTGGCAACCCGAAAGAGATAAAATATTTAATTCTATTCATGAAAACTTCTGGAACGAGCGCTTGCAGTCTTTTGTGCAGTACAGTGGCGCCGAAACCGTGGATGCAGCTACTTTATTAATGCCCATGATTCGGTTTATAACGCCGAAAGATCCCCGCTGGCTTTCTACTTTAAAATTAATAGAAGAACGTTTGGTATCGGATGCCTTGGTATACCGGTATCGCACCAGCGAAAACCTGGATGGGCTTACGGGAGGAGAAGGTACTTTTTCCATGTGTACCTTCTGGTATGTGGAGTGTCTGGCCAGATCCGGCCAGGTAGATAAAGCCCGGTTATATTTTGAGAAAATGCTCGGTTACGCCAATCATTTGGGGCTTTATGCCGAGCAATTAGGCCATAAAGGAGAACACTTAGGGAATTTTCCGCAGGCATTCACCCATCTGGGATTAATTAGTGCGGCCATGAGTATAAACGATATTCTGGATGGCAAGCAACATAAGAAAAAACTTTAATGCATCAATAATGGAAAAAACAAGTAATATATCTTCTAAAGCAGCTATTGTTTCGTTTGTAGTCTTACTAATTATAGCCTTATTTCTGCTGGTCTGGCAAATACCTACATTTTTTCTGTTGGTTTTTGGGGGTATTTTATTTGGCGTTTTATTAAGCTCTTTAGCGCATTTAATTAGCGGTAAAACTAAAATCAGCTATAGTATTTCTTTGCTGGTGGTTTTATTGCTCCTGGTCTTAATTATTGGCGGCACTATCTGGTTATTAGCACCCACGGTAAGTCAGCAGGCGGAAGAATTATCACAAGCTTTGCCGCAAGCCTTTCAGAATTTAAAAACCAGACTTTCTCAAAACAGTTGGGGCCAGAAAATTTTGGCGGGAATGCCGCAACAGCCAGGTAAATTTTTATCAGGCAACAAAGATGTTCTGGGGCAAATAACCGGCGTTTTCTCTTCTACGCTCAGTGTTTTCGCCAATTTGCTCATTATTATTATTACGGGTATTTACCTCGCTTCCGACCCCGGTAATTACAAAAATGGTTTTATTAAACTATTCCCGCCCACTTACCGAGATCGGCTGCACCAAGTAGCGGACCAATGTTATCACACCTTAAGTAATTGGCTTTTGAGTCGCTCCATTTCCATGGTGGTAGTAGGGGTAGCTACCGGCATAGGTTTGGCCGTTTTAGATATTCCGCTGCCTATTGTGCTGGCCATAATTGCCGCCTTTCTGAACTTTATCCCAAATCTTGGCCCTTATCTGGCCTTAATACCAGCTTTATTATTGGCGTATATTCAAGGGCCGGATAAAGCCCTATATGTTTTCTTGCTATATATGGGCATCCAAACGCTGGAAGGTTATGTGCTTACCCCCATGCTGGACAAAAAATTTGTATCCATGCCGCCTGCTTTGCTATTGTTTGGGCAAGTTTTATTAGGCCTTCTGGTCGGAATTGGCGGTATATTATTAGCGTCTCCCATTATTGCGGTATTACTCGTTATTGTCCAGGAATTATACGTGAAAGATTACCTGGAAAAAAAAGATCATAGGCCAAAGAACACCGAAAACAAAAGTCAGGGTTTAACTGAGGCTTAAAATAACGAATATATACCGGTTGGGCCAATAATAATTTTAGCTCTAATGCACTCTTTTGGCGGGTGCCTTTTCGTTTCTGACAGGTACTCTAAATAGCCTTTGCCTATCAGCGGCCACTGGGATACTGGTTGCTGAAATATTCCTGCACTTGTTTCGGGAACTGGGGGAACGTCAAAAAAAACAAAAGCAACTTCAAAGGCTATTAACTGGCGGGAGCGCCATATTCAAGCTGCTAACTTTACTAAGCCTGATTATATTTTATAAACTGCAACGGATAGTAGTGACGACTAAAATAGAACAACAGGCAAATAAGCTGTAGAAGAGATTAAATCTGAAATGTAGTATATCAAAATAGTAATATTTATACTGGTGCGCTCCTTAAGCTTTTTGTTAACCTGTATTTTGTATTATTTCGGCTGATTTCCTGCTTTTTAAATCCTAATATATTACTTTTGCCGGGTACTACTACTTATAATATATGCCGTTTCTGTGATATTTAAGCAGCAAGCAGTATACCCAACTATGAAGAAAAATCCAGAATCATATTTCCTGTCTCGTTTGTGGCGGTTTTGGATGATGAGTTTGCCAAGGCGGTTAAACCGAACCCAGCTATTAATTGTATTTAGCGTCTTGGTTGGCATTTCGGCCGGGGTGGCGGCGGTAATTCTTAAAACATTGGTGCATGCCATTCGCGAGGAGTTGGTCAATAATAGTAATCTAACCTCGCAATACCAGATATTCATTAATTTCCCGGTTATTGGTATTTTACTAACCGTTATATTTATCCAGGTATTTATAAAAGGTAAGTTCGAAAGAGGTGTTCCCAGCGTACTACTGGCCATTTCGCGCCGGTCAGCACGGCTCGAAAAACACAAAATGTTCTCGCATATACTTACTTCGGCCTTAACGGTGGGTTTTGGTGGTTCTGCTGGCCTGGAATCGCCAATTGTAGTTACCGGCTCGGCCATTGGGTCCAATTTTGGTAAGTTGCCGTACTTCTCTTATAAAGAACGCACCGTGCTGCTGGCCTGTGGCGCCTCGGCAGGTATAGCGGCCGTTTTTAATGCCCCCATAGCCGGACTCTTGTTTTCGCTGGAAGTTTTGTTGGCCGAAGTAGCTATTGCTTCGTTTATTCCGTTGATTCTGGCTTCGGTAGCCGGGGTGCTTTGTTCTAAAATAATTCTGCGTGAGGATATTTTGTTTAGTTTTCGCTCCTTACAGCCCTTCGACTACCATAATATATTCTTTTACCTGTTGCTGGGCGTCTTAACGGGCTTGGTATCGTTGTATTATGCCCAAACCACTCTAAAAATAGAGCGCCTCTTCCATAAGCTGGGCCCCGGCCAGAATTTAACGAAAATTATTGCGGGCGGAATTCCGCTGGGCTTACTTATATTTATTTTTCCTCCCTTATTTGGCGAAGGCTACGAAAGCATAAAAGACTTGTCGCAGGGCAACGTGGCGGCGCTGCTGCAACATACCCTGTACGAGCAAATGCAAAACCACGAGTGGTTTATATTATTCTTTATCGGGGCCATTGCACTGGTAAAAGTGGTAGCCACTTCTGTTACTCTGTCCAGCGGGGGTAACGGCGGTAATTTTGCGCCTTCTTTGTTTGTGGGCGCTTATGTAGGCTTCTTTTTCTCGCGGCTTACCAACATGCTTACTTATTTCCGCTTGCCCGAAGATAACTTTACCGTGGTGGGCATGGCCGGTATATTATCGGGGGTGATGTACGCGCCTTTAACCGGCGTTTTCCTGATTGCCGAAATAACCCAGGGCTACGATTTAATTATTCCGCTAATGGTGGTGGCCGCCACCAGTTATGGCATCGTACGCCGCTTCGAATTATTCCCGATGGATACCCGCGAACTGGTACGGCAAGGACAGATTCATACGCATAACCGCGATTTGAATATTCTGCAGTCGCTGCAATTGGAGCAGTTAATCGAAACAGATTTTAAAGCGCTGGCGCCGGAGTTAACCTTACACGAAATAATAGCGGCCATTATGGTAACCAAGCGTAATATATTCCCGGTTGTAATAGCTGCTGAAGGCACTCTTGCCGGCATTATCTACCTCGACGATATGAAAGAAATTATGTTCCGGCCCGACCGCTATGACACCTTAACGGCCCAAGACCTAATGAAAGACCCGCCGGATACCGTGGCCATACACGAAACAATGCCCAGTATTATGCAAAAGTTTGACCGTACCCGGGCCTGGAATTTGCCGGTGCTGCAGGATGGACGCTACGTAGGTTTTATTTCCAAATCCAATATTTTTACCGCTTACCGTAGCTTATTAATTATGCTGTCGGAGCGGTAATAGTAGACCACTATTTATTTTTAAGCAGTTGTTGGTAATTAGTTTTTATCCTAAAAGCTTCATATTTATAACTTTGGCAAAGTCGATAAAATTCGATGCACTACTAACTAAAATCTTTTCCAGTTTTCTTTATTGCTGAGGGTGTTATTCCTGTCTAAATTATCTTTGGCTCTTTGTAGTTCTGTTTCGGTGTTTTTTATATCTTCCTCATTTTCCTGCACCGTTTTTTTCTTGCTTTCTACCTGCACCGTTTGCACAATTACAGCATATTTATCCGGCCTTATTTCGGAGCCGAACTTAACCGCGTAACATTTAGTAAACTCAGCCCCAAAATAAAGAATAATAGAGGAGAAATAAATCCATAACAGCAATACCACCAACGAGCCGGCTGTTCCGTAAGCGCTGCCTACATTACTGCTGCCAATGTAAAAACTAATGCCAAATCGGGCGATCATGAATAATATGGCGGTGAAAATGGCACCAACGGCTACGTCCTTCCATTGAATAATAGCATCTGGCAAGACTTTAAAAATTATAGCAAATAAGGTAGAAGTAATTAACAAAGTTATTGTCTGGTTTACTGCATAAACCAAAAAAATAGTTATTTGCGGAAAAATTTCTTCGAGCCTATTCATAAGACCGTCTACCAAGCTGTTTATAATAAGCGAAACCAGCAGCAAAAAGCCCAGGCTTATTACCAGAGAAAATGACAGGGCCCGGGCTCTTAGAACTTTAAGCCAGCCTTCTTCTGGTTTAATTTTTAGTTTCCATATCATGTTAATGGAATCTTGTATTTCGGTAAAAACCGTTGTGGCCGCAATAAGGAGGGTTACAAAACCAATAATAGCTGCAAGCAGGTTGTTATTATCAATGGCTGCATTTCTAATAATCTCTTGAATTTGAAAAGCCGCATCTTCGCCCACCAAATCTTTAATCTGGCCGAATATCCGGCCCTCAACTGCCTCTTGCTGCCAAAACAGATTGGACAAGAAGATAATCACAATCATCATGGGGCCAAGCGAAAATAAAGTATAATAGGCCAGGGCTGCACTTAGTTTGGGTACTTTGTCCCGCATAAAACCTGCCCCGGTCTGCTTCAATAAGCTCCATATATCTTTTACTGTAAACTGATTCATAGTTTTCTGTTTCTTTTTGGCTAGCAGGATTAGCTTGGTGGAGTTTCGTTTCCAAGCGTTCGGTTTACCAGGTAATGCCCTCACCGACATGGATTTTTCTAAGTTGAAGAAAGTAAACTTTTACTTTCGAGTCATTACCTAAATTAAAAGCGCCGCCTGATTCCAGTAAAGCTATTTAATTTTCTATTTACTATAATAGCGTAATTAAAAGCTAATAGTTTCAAAGTGGCTCAACTTTACTAATTGCACTATTTCACTTCGTTACCTGCTCTCTTTAGATAAAATTCCAGGGGTATTCTATAAGGGGTAAAGTTATAGGAGGTAGTTTGAATATGATTATGGCTATTATTTTAAATATTATGTTAATCAGGGCTTTATTTTAAATAAAGGAGCTTATTAGGAATAAGTATTTTTCCTGTAGTATATTTTTTATATTTAAATCAAGGCTATTGATTAATAACCGTAATTCTGTTTCTAGTTTCTGCTTAATTTTTTCTGCCGCGAAAACCACCTCTTTTCTTTCCCGTCTGTTGGCCCCTTTAAGCATAGCCAATTAACCTTAATAGTTCCTATTGAAGCTTGAAAGCAGGACAACTAAAACTGTTTCACCATTCTGCCAAGACGGCAGTACTTATTTGGCTTTGATAAGCAAATTTTGTTACTCACCTCCATTATAACAAAAACGATAAGTTATGTTATTAGA
>Ga0210040_10000764_pt1 | contig 51663 bp, 34 predicted proteins | sample CryGeyCG12114_NA_FD_185462 | JGI IMG/M metagenome (GOLD analysis project Ga0210040, IMG submission 185462) | Groundwater microbial communities from aquifer - Crystal Geyser CG19_WC_8/21/14_NA (SPAdes) (version 2) | ecosystem: Environmental > Aquatic > Deep subsurface > Groundwater | place: USA...
TTAGTTAGTACGAGATAACTCTTTTGCGAGCTATGCAAATAGTTTATGTAGCGAGCAGAGATTTCAAAGTCCGTTTCAGTATTGTTCATTACAGTTGCTGGCCGGAGCTTCGTTTTTTCGAAATACCACTTTATATGGATAATGCCACTCAGGGTTGAACAGGGGATTGGACAAGATAAGCTCCGCTTTCACTGCAGAGACTATAGGATCAAAGTTTTCGCAAATACTTATGTCGGAAAAAAAGCCACTGCTTTTTGCAATGTCCACAAACGTATTTAGTTTCGATGCCCGTGGTGGATTAAAAAGGATAAAATGACCTCCAGATTTCAGTAGATCGAAAACAGTTTGTAATAATGACGAGACACATAAGTCGTGGTAAACAACGTCTGCTGCGATCACAACATCAAATAATGAATCAAATTGACTAGAAGGAGAGTCTCCCCACCGTACGACGTTTGAAACACAAGAGTTTGAGTTCATAGAATTCTTCTTCAAATTTGTCTCGATTTGTTGAGCATTTCCTGGATCACCATCAGTCAGTACAACACGAGATGCTGAGGATATTAAATAATTGAAAAAATGGTTACATATTTACTAAATGAGAATGACAAACAACAATAATCTTAACTTGAATTTATCAAGTGGTTACCAGATTAATCACAATGACATTCACTACAAAGAAAGCTACCTTCAGAAAATTTAGAGATCAGAAGCCCAGCAAAGCAATGAAACCCGCCGCCAATTTCAATCACAGATTTCCCTTTGAAAAAACTTAGGTTTCGAGCGCACCAAAAACCTAAGATTTGCTCAGATGGCCAAATACACAGTCTTCCAGTTCGGTCAAATCCATTGAGTCCAGTGATGTCAATGTATTTGGCTCCATCACGATAATGAACCCACACTTCATACTTTTTGTCCGTGTATTTTCGGTTTATTCCAACTCGCATAACATTCGGCGATGAACTATCCGGACTCCATTCTAAGAGTTGATGGAATCGCTCAAAGCTGCGTTTAGATACTGGAATATCTCTTGGTGAGGGAATAGACTTATTGATTATGGCTTTGCGAAGTAAAACCCATCTTTGTTTAGCACAATTATTATTGTTCGGATTAGAGTTCATTTTTAATACAACGTTGACCGTCAGAAAGACCGTTGCCGTCTTTCTTGCTCTATCCAAAGCAAAAACGACGTCCAATGTACAAGCGAACAGTTTTTTGGCGAGCAACACTACAACTGCACTAAACTGTTATTTGGTTAGTTGTAGTCCGTTTATTTTCTTTTTTTAGATGCAAAATACAAAACAGTGTTCTGTTTGTTAAGGGCGGGCAGCAGAGGGCAAATAGATGTTAAATTCATGCATGAGAGAAATTTAGAATACTTTTTACTGTTACAATTCTGCAGCCTAATATTTTTAAATGTCTACAATGTAATTTCTTATTAAATTTTTTTCGTAATATTCAATCAACATAATTTATACTTTTATGAAGCTAGTACTTACATTCACCAAGAACTGTGATATTGTTAATAATTATAGGATAATTCTCACATATAAATGGAACAGATACAGTACAGTGATTAGTTGGATTAATCTAGTCTAGAAAGTCTAGATTAATATTTATGCAAAACAACAAAAGCACTGCTTACAACAAAATTAAACCAATACACATAACAACTTTTCATGGACACGACACACAGATACAGAATTTCTATCAATAACTTTGTTTTGTTTAATACTTTGCCTCTAATGTATCACATGACTACCACTGAAAGTTTCGCACTTTCACCACCTCTTGTCTTTCACTCCTCCCCACTAAGCCCAATTCCGAATTCAATCCCTTTTCGACAAAATCTGTAATTTCACCATATTTGCCAACTCTGCAGATGTAAACTGAGAAATATGAATGAGCACTGTATCGATATACTGTTAATTGCTTTCAAGTTGATTTAGAATCTCTTAATTACTTGGAGACAAGAGAAAATACTGATAACGACCATCAGCTTATTACTGTATTACGGCGTAGTTCACGCTGATAGTGTACAGCGGTATGCCTCCAATTTATGAATACCAATTGGTGTTTTTCGGATTCCAATTCTACGATTCTGCAACTGTAGTTTTCGCTTTCCCTGCAGAAGTAATACATTTTGTACGGTTAGAAGTAAATTCAATTTCGACCGATACAAATTTTAATTTGGATTTAACGTTTGAAAAGAATCGCAAATATTACTCGTCTTCACTTGTATTCGCACCATGGCATCCCGATCTTTAGTTGCCGCTTCTAAATCCATTGTTGCACCAAGAGCAACTCTATTAAATAATGGTAAGTTCGACTACTTTATAAATTAAAGCTAAATAACTATCTTTATTATAGTTAAAAACCAGATATGAATTTTATAGATAAGATGCATGTGGAGTATACTTAAGATTAGTATTGAAGGCCTCGTCATAAAAGTTAGCACCGCACCACCACCACAGTACAATGCAATGCACAATAACCGAATAACCTCTAAAACGCTGACTGAGCTTATCAAATAGTTATAACCATAACATTCAAATTCCCTTAGATCGGTTTACTAAGCCAAGAGTTAACATCACAGCTGAGTAATTTAAGAATTTCTTCATATACTTAACACAAATAGGGGTTCTAAATCTAAATTGAAGCTCAGGGTTCTTTCTTGAGGTCCTTTTTCATTTATCGAAAAACCCCTACGCCTACCTACTTAACGACGTTAGTAAACTCCCGAATTAATAAAGTGATTGAAAATAATGTTATGGCTGTATGTATTTCAGAACACCATGTTTTTAGGTCTAACTTATAGTTCAAATCGATCGATCCTAGTAAAACATTCTGAATTAATTTTGGAAGTCGAATTTTAAAATTTATTTGGCGACTTTGGCCATTTTGCAGCACTATTGTATAGTCGACAAACTGCTCTTGTATTTTACTTTTAAGCAAGGGTTTTCAAAATTATTTGCGCAATTTCTTTGTTCGCTAAATCTGAAAACGTAATATGATTCCAGCTCGTAATAGCTCACATTACAAGCCTCCAGCTCATTGGTTTCCTCCAACATTGAATGAGTTACCTGTTCCTCAAGGATCTTGGCAAGCTCAGTACGATGCCCAACAAAAGAAGTACAATATGCATTTGATTGGAGGGCTTAGCTTCTTCTTGGTCACTTTGGGATTTGTAAGTTATTCAAAATAAATTATTACTCCTGTTGCTTTATATTGTAATTGGCTTATTGATCATGCTCAACGTTATTATATTACAGTTGAAGACGAATGGACCTTTCCTTAACTCTGACGTGCCACGTTAGATCTTAAAGGGCCGGGCCTTCCGCCTACATTCTGATAACATGAAGTCATTTCGTAGATGTATAAATGTACTTGTAAATTGTAGTGTACCATTCATTCAATAGATCAATTTGTCTGTAAAATTCAATAAACAAAGCAAATAAATTGTCTACAATCTCTGAATTCCATAGATTGACTTGACTGTTCGCAGTTAATTATGCTTTCATTCATTCAACATTATTATACTACGTACTTGAAATATAAATAGTAGACTTTACAGGCTAATAATCTTTCAAGGAAAAAAGAAAAGAGGCCAGAGAAAGCAAATGTCCTTTTTTTTTAGCGATATGCATGCATTGGTCTCGAAAGGTGCCTAGCCTATGTATATGTAGGAGGAATATGAATAAAGTTTCGGAGTCCTCTCTGGATTTCAAAGGATCCAATATTCCCTTTTGTCTCAATAGTGAGAATGAATAGCAACTAAATGAGTGACATAATGTTTTCGGTGGCCTCCGACTTAACATGTGGATTGAAGTAAAAGACAAAGCGACCCTGATTATAGACAGTCTAGATTATTAAGTATCTTGTGATATGCACACAACAAAAGGACAAGGAGTATCAATTGGAGAATTGGAGTTATATTTTCACTATAGAGGGAATAATTACTACGACTGGATGGATACACATAAATATACACCACACGACCACACCACGACCACATTACCATAGTGTACCAGCATATATATAGGCTATACGGCTTACTTGTGAGTTGTGAGTGTTAAGACACTGTGACTGGAAGACTGGAATTGCCAGCCAATTGCTCGTTGAATTTTGTTCTACACGTGGTGAGCTTTGGCGAATCTTGTCTTGTCCTGGTAAAATTAAATCACAAATTGTTGCTTTGTTCATGAAGAGGACACAGCATCAGAATTCGGGAATTTTTTAAAGCATTTGCTGCAGAAATTTGAGAAAAATAAACTTGATGGTGCTATGGTCACGGTACGTTTAATTATTTACTATCTTTACTTTTGAAACTATACCTATGCTGGCGTTATTAGTTAATAGTTAACATAGTAACTATTGAATATTTTAGGTGGCAACAAACGGTAAACTGTGGCTTGCAGGTCTCATTGTAAGCAATTCTCTGCTAAATTCTAATTATTTTCAGACAAGGGTTTAGTGTTTGTTGTTGTTTGCAGTTTTCAAAAGCATGAGCCCATGCTGTAACCAGTGTAGTCTGGTGTAGTTGCACTTTAGCACTTATACAAAACCCAATAACGCCGCTCTGAAATGCTTTAATTTTTTTCACATGCTACAGGTTCAAGGCTAGTTCCCTGTCTGGATCCAGAGGTAAACGAAGAAACGAAACGAGGTGTCTCGGGTGTTGCACAGGCTGTTAACTTACTAATAATTAACACACAAACTGGTAAATACACTTGACTGACGAATAGTTTACCTAGAAGAATAGTCTGTTGTGGACCATCAATAAATACAAAACCGACCAAATATGCAATCGTCACTTGATGAACCAGCGATTTCAAAACTGACCAAAGCGCGACTCAATATTCCTGCAAACTCACTTATTCGTATAACGACTATAGAAGGACATGTAGCGGAAGGAACGCTTCTTGACAACCCTTATGATACAACAGAAACTGATAGAATGGTGCTAGTGAACTGTTGGAACTTGGTGGGTAGCCAAAAGCTCCAAAGCAACCAGATTCGGCTGAAAATTGATGACGTGACTGAAGGTAATATGTTAATGGTATGTAGTTAAACTGCTTCATTTTGGGAGGATTAATTTTGATACATATTTTTGTTCGTATAAACAGTGACGGTTTTGCGTTCCGGACCTCCGGTTAAAAAAATAGAAAAATTGGAAAAAACATACAGCACGAAAGTTATTCAGTCTCGGAAAGATTTAGAACAGTTGGTTAGCTACTGTATTTGTATTTGTATTAGCAATATTTTGTGTTCAGGTAATTCATCTACTCATATTTTTTTGTTTTAGTTTGCCCTCTGCAAGACGCAGAATTCTATTGGGCTCTGTTTTCATGGTTCACAAGTTGGCCGATATGGTTCCATCGGCTGGATTGCTATTTTCTGCAGGACCAATTTTTTTATGGTGGATGCCATTTTGACTCCTCGACGTTTTTCAGACTTCTGGAAAGGGATGGAAACAAATATTTTTGCGGAGACTCGATTGTTAAAAATTGTGCATAACTTAAGACCAATTGTTGACTACTTGTTCCATAAGCATGCGATTGAGCTGATAAACGTGTTTGACACTCAGGTATAATCAGATTTAAGATTTGGATGTTTTGATATACAGATCGTAGATCTGACGTACTTTAAGGCCCTTACATGGGAATAACAAATGCTTCTGAATTTTGAATGAAAAATATTAAGCGTTAAGCGTTTATTTTAATTCAAATTTGATGTGTCTAGATTGCGGATATTTTTATTATGTACCATCAAAATCGTGATGAATTTGAAAAGAGGGAATCTGAAGCAAAAAAAAATCCTTCCAAGAGTCTCTGGAAATCTCCTGCCTTGAGTGAGACTCTTTGCCGTTGGTTGCCAACAACTGTCATTAAGGAAGAAATATCGATACTGCAGGTTTTTGAAAATCAAGACTTCTCAGATGGCTCTCCTTTGATGAAAAGGCCATTGGTAGTCGACAGTAACTGCAAAGGAGTCGCTCTAAGCATTAAATATTTGATAAACTTGAAAGACGTTATGGAGGAAAAATTGATGTCCCACTATCTAGAATGTGTGAAAACACAAATGAATGTAATGCGAACTGGAAACTCTGGGGACTGTTTTTCTCATCTGGTAAGGAAAGAAGAATTTTTGTAGCGTGTGTAGTGTTTAGTGTATTATTCGCTTCGCATATTTACGAGAACAAGACATTTTTGCCGGTGGCCGGTGACTGTTGCCAGCAATAGCAATTTAATTTGCTAACATTATTATTTCAATTGATTTCAGGGAAACCCTGAAGTTTTGTCGCCGCATTTGAAAGTGAACATTTTGAAAGGACGGCCATACATTGGTTAGGTTGAGCATATCCTTAATGGGTGTTCCTCTTTTCACTTTGTAACCCAAGAGTTCAATTTTTAATCCGATTTGATTTTTAATGGTTGAATTGACTTTGCATATATTTTTGACTGATTATTGTAACTTATACAAGAACGAGATTATATATCGATAATAGCAATTAACTCGAAATATAAGTATATACATTTTTTTATGTCAGTCTGTGCTTATGTAGATATCTTTCTATATATGTATACCTTGTTTGTTTGATCACTGTGCAGAATTACTGAAATGCTGTTTTAACAGGCTCTGTTGCGCTATTCATTTTTTATGCCGCAAAGATTTATATCATTTTGGAAAATACATCTAAATAAATTTTTTTCTAATACCAATTACACTGTCATTTCATTATCTTGATTGGTATGTTGTCATCGTAGTTGGAAAAGTTCATCAGACCTAACTGAGAATCCACAGAATATAAATGCATTTTACTTTTGGTCATTTTATTTTTGACTATATGGTGTGACACCAATCCAGAAAACTGAAATATTTGCTGATGAAGCGTTAATGAGTGTGCAACACCAACTTTATTGAGAGAGTGAAAATATCAATTTCATGAGTTAACTGTAATTTAAGACAGGCCAAACAGAGAAATTGAACGTAGATCAAGAGGGATCAAGAGAGCATTTGCCATCAAGTTATAGCTGAGTGCTGCGTATTTCTAGTTCTTAGTTTTGCGCGGTAACACAGCGCTTTCGTTTGGAAATATTTGATTTGAAAAAAATAAAACGTCGGGCCGCTGTGGCTGTACATTGCGAATTGACGGAGAATTTATATCCGTAAGGACTCGTATTTTACTGATTTTATAATGTCTGAAGACGAAGTAGAAAAATTCGAAGTGTCGGACTACGACCTTGAGACAGAATTCAATCCTAACAGATTTAGAAAACCAATTACTAAAAATCAACACATTTACGGTACGAATGAACTTCAAAAATGTTTCATTATGAGTTTTAAGTTATCTGTGAAGAGTAAACATGATAGGAATATAAGATTTGATAGCTAATTATATTATTCAGGTGTCTGGGCGGATGACAGTGATGAAGAACAAGCAGAATCTCGCCCCTCATTTGGGAAGCGAGTATTTAGGGCCCAGAAAAACTATTCAGAATCTGTTCCTTTTGTATCTGCTGGGGTTCAGCAACCAAGTAAAAGCAAAGAAGATGAACAGAAGGATGAAGAACAAGAAGATCAAGAAAAAGGGGGTCACGATGGAGGAACTTCAAGGTTAGTTAAAGATGAACAAATTGCTACAAGATGACTACTATACAATTTTTAGTCTAGATGCATTTGCGGCTGTCTATCGGGCATGCAAAACAGAATGCAGTAGTTATGGGGAGATGTTCAAAACGTACCTATCATCGCCTCAAAACGGTAAAAAAAAATGCAAGGAGTTCTGTCCACAATAGAGACAGAGTCACTCAAACGAATCGTGTGGGGACGCTGAAGACACTTTTGCTTCGCACAACGCCTCGTTTGGAGGAACTTGGAAAAACCGTAGTGTCTCTGCACAGTGCTCGAAATGCATCTCCCACTCCCCCTACACCCCCTTGGCCAGTTTAAATATCATCCTCGGACGGAGCCTTATAGCTGCGTCGAAGTTCTGGGTTCAAATGAAATCGCAGGTCTCACATGCCGTTCTATTGTGGACGGAATTCCTTGTAATTTTTTTTTACGATTTTGAGGCAGTGGTGGTGGCGTTTTGAATATCTCTTCAACAACTGCAATCCGTCCGGCATGCCACTCCGGCATCCACTGACAAAACTTTTTATCTTCTTCGCAGCGATGATTCTGTCGAATTTATTTCGGCTCCTGTCCGACAGAAAGGACGGAACAAAAGTTTTGATGTTGGACAGATAGCAGGTATGAGAAAAAAGGGTGGTCCTGGAGCTGTCAAAGGTCTTGAGATGTACGGTATGGGAGCAAAGCTGGCCATGAAAATGGGTTATCAAATGGGCAAAGGATTGGGAAAAGACCTTCAGGGAATCTCTGCTCCCATCGTTGCTAGTGTTAGAAAAGGACGCGGAGCTATCGGTTAGTTTGATGTTATGATGGTATGGCGACTAATGTTGCTGAACACAACTTAATGTCTTGATATTTTTAAAGGAGCATATGGAAAAGAACAAAAATCACAGCCGGCGGATATCTTGGGTATTCCTGATAAACCGAAAGAAATAATCCCGAGGGAACAAAAATGGCAAAAGCACGGGAAAGAAACTTCTACGCAAAGAGAAAAGGTAGAATATAAAATTGTCACTGCTGACGAAGTTTTGGAACAAAAGCAGCTAAAAGTTCGTCCAGATGCCGGGTAAGTTAATATTAAATAGTACCGAATATCATATATAGTTTTTAAACAAAATAATGGATAATTAATATTAAATTTTAGTTTTTCGTCATACATGAATGATTTATGTAGACATTTGGCGAAAACTAAAGTGATTGATCTAACTGGACCGGAGCAAAGAGTACTTAGCGGATACCATGCTATTTCTGGTCAGCAGCGGCCAACAGATGACTGGGAAAACGAAGCCAAAAGAAGAGATTTCGAAGAAACTCCAGTTGTAAAACAATCTTCATTTGATATGCCTGAATTGCTTCATAATATTGAAATGCTAAAAGACTCTTGTGAGCAAGTAAGCAATGCAGTTACCACCTGCCATACTTCACCCATTATGAAAATATAAAAATATTGGTAAATCAATATGCTTTCGGAGTTCTTCAATTTTTCTGGATTCGGAAATTGTAGGATATTTTTAAGAATGACAGAAAATGGAAGTATGCGAATGATCGGAAAGAAGTAATTCATGAAGAAACTAACACCCTTAAGGAAACGGTGAAAACATTGGAACACCAAATTGTGGATTTAAAGGGTATAGTTGATACAATGATGGGATTTGTAAACAATAAGTCTGCTGATTTGGACGATTTATATTGCTCATTCGGAAAAATTAAGGTATTTAAAATTGAAATAATTCATAAGTTCATTCACTTTTGTAATTCTTAATAATCGAGTCGTTTTATCTATTTTATCATGGTATTTTCTTCGATTCGCAGAGGGACAGTCCTGAAGACTGGGAATTGTACCAGATTTATATCCTTGCTCCTGCTTGTGCAGTACCCTTACTAAGAGAAAAACTAAAGAGCTGGAACCCTTTAGATGCTCCTCAATTGCCTATACAGACATTCACTGATTGGTCCAACCTTCTAGGTCCATCTTCTAGAGAATTTGATTATTTGATGTGGGAGGCATGGATGCCGTCTATAAGACAATGTACCCGGTAGTGCTTTCATGTCAACTATCTGCTCCTTCATTTTAGTTACGCTTCATGTCTGATTGATTACTGTCTAACAAAAATAGACTCACTGTTTTTCTTGTAGATTATGGAATGTAAAGGACGCTGATAGCATGTTGAGTTTAGTAAAGTGCTGGGAGCATTTAATTTCGCCGTGGATTATGTCAAATATTTTGGACTTTATCCTTCCCCAAATTATTCAGGCTGTTGAGGACTGGGATCCTCTGTCAGATGCTATACCAATCCACTCATGGGTTCATCCCTGGATTCCAACCCTGGGTTTGTACTTTATACTTTACAGTTTGTTTTATAAAGTGTTTAGTATTTAATTATTGATAGAGTTTATTGAATTTCTGTAGGCTCTAAATTAGAGATCGTGTTTCCCACCATCAGAAGAAAATTGTCCAGTGCATTAGTGGCCTGGCATCCCAGTGACTCTTCAGCTAAACATATAATTGCACCATGGGTGAATGTTTTCTCCGCTGGCTCAATGGAAGCTTTCTTGATCAAGAATATTGTTCCCAAGATTCAACACAGTATACAGGATATGATTATAACGTTCCAACATCAATCGTTGGGTAAGTTTTATAAAAATAAATCCCAATTGCCACGTGCTTTAATTTTGTTAATAATTTACATTTAATTGTCGACAATACGTTACAGATCAATGGAATTGGATGCTGGAATGGATGGATTTGCTGTCCACGAATACGATTGCTAATATTCTCGAGACCCACTTCTTTCCTAAATGGCTTGGATTTCTAGTCACATGGCTTAATCAAGTTCCCAATTACGATGAAGTCTATAGATGGTATACTTGGTGGAGAAACGTTTTCACTCAAGTTGAATCACTAATGCAAAATCAAATAGTTGTTGGTAAGTTGAAGCGATTTTTTGCTTCAAAATGTTGCCGAAAGTAAATGATTCGGTGATGAGTTGGTCAATTGTTTTAACTTTTTTGCAATACAATTTTTCGTTATCGTTTTGCTGTGAACAGATAACTTACAAAAAGCCCTGGAAATAATCGGATTAGCTGTTCAAAATCCTGGACAAGTTATAGACTACACAGCCATTTTAACCCGACAACATGTCATCCAACAACCGCAACCATCTGTTGCCATAGCTGCTAACATGATGGCCGATGCAATTAGAATGACTGCTCAAGTACCTCAGGGATTCAGGGATCTTGTTCAAATGCGATGTGAAGAACAAGGAATTTTGTTTATTCCAGTTCCAAATCGCTATTACGAAGGCAAGCAAATCTACAGATGTGGATCGTTGCTAATTTATATTAGTAGTAATGTGATATATGTACAGCAAGACGCGAATATATGGATTCCAGTCTCCCTAATCCAGTTGCTGCAATTAGCTAGGAGCTAGAGTTTTTGTTTATTATTTAACTAATTATAATATTATGTGCCAGTATCCTAAAAAATTAGAATAATCTGTAGTATGACACGAAATGCTTATGTTTTTAATATTTTTGCCATGCCCGCAAAGCCCGCAACATTTTGTGATGAGATGTATATTTTATTGACCAGCTAATAACTAAGTTACTTTTATATAAATGATTAAATGATATTGAAAGTGTACATGAAAATTGTTCAATGACTTTGATTCTTTATTTTGGAAGAAAAGGCAAAGACATTACTCAACAAGTTTTACTTTCAAAGCTTAACGTTACTTAATGCCTATACATAACAACCTAAATATCTAATATGTCACCAAATACTTGCTAGCCGTACTAATGAAGGTTAAAAATATACAAGTATAAGTACAGGGATGATGCTAAAATGTATGAACAACAGCAGATAGACACTACTGTAGTACACATTCCAAGCATGCATATACAACATGCACTGATAGTTTAAAATAATCGTATATTACATGAAATTCAAGAGAACATACAAAAGGATCAATTTTTTGTTAATTTATTCTAAATTATAAGAAACAAGGCGCAAACGAACCTATCATTATTAATATTATGGTAGAGTCTAGCTCATGAAATCGAAAAACGCACCACATTGAGAAATGCGTTGAGACAATCGTATGCTGTCATGATGAGTAGTAAGTAGCAAAGGTAAATTCTGAAGATCCATCAAAAATTTTCTCACAGTAGCATAGTGCATGGGTCAAATCACGTTGAGCGACTGCTTTATATTTGTATACATCCTGTATATATTATACCTGTACGTGCTATTTCACTCTAACTTACTACCACTCGGTTGATGAGAACAAAATTGATGCAAATATACTCGATCAATGTGTATTATATAGAAAGCAGATCATACGACGACAAACTCGTCAGTGATTTTTCACTTTTAGTAACTCTAACTAACTGCTAAACATCTTGGGAGGCTAAAATTTTAGTGTGAAAAAATTCGAATTAATATGTCTAAATATGACTACACACAAAAATAATATGGAAACTAAACAGTATGAGTTTAATAAAATACTTTGTGGAATGAGTTGATCCCTGCAACTATAATTTTAGCTAGCTGCTACAATATAAAATTACTTACCCACTCTAACGCACTTTATATAACGTTGCTAAGCTAAAACAGTGAGATTCAAAACTTAAAAAATAAACAATAAACTAAAATGGTATAGTTCATTTAAGCTCATAGGACCTACCTATGAGCATAGTAAGAAAAAACATGGGCTCGAATACAAAAACTGTTAAAGATTATGCACACATAGAATACGGGTGAAACATGACATTAAAATTAAAAACACAATAAAACATGAAAATGTGCTCCACAAATGCCTACTGCTAGTCCGATAAATATTCATAAACTGGAATACAATCCCGTCAACAAAACGCAAATAGTCGGATATATATAGGTTGCAACTCAGGAGATAAACAAGGAGCCCGTCAATCACACATTTCGATGACCCTGAATTAATTATCTGCCCTTAACTACAATTAGCATACCTGAAGTCTCAGCAAGTATCGTGCAAGAGTCGCAGTAAATAAACAACTCACAGGTCAATAATGGGTAGCTTGAATTATTCATGTACTGTGTTACTGTTTAAATGAATATGGAATATCAACTACAATAACTTGTACACTTTTAGGAGATGTTATAAATCTTACAACTAATTAGTTCAATCCTTAAGGTTTATCTACAACCTACACACTCATGACTTAACTAACAACGCGGTAACTCTAACTTGTACTAACAAAAATGGACGATTTTTTACTAGTTTTGTGCTCAATGTAGGAAGAAGAATACATGTCTCCCCATGGATTTCCATGCTTCAAAATACTTCATCCATCCACTTGAACAATTGAATATCCATATTTGAACTTATTTTCAGTCCATCAGATCCAACCTGGACGGTTAAATCCAAGACTGTGATGAGGGTGTCCATATGTAGCAGGATATCCTGCTGGTGGCAACAAGCCCATTACATGAGGTGATCCCTGAAAGAACTGAGGATACGCATCCACACCAAGGCCTCGAGGAGCTTGCGAATGTGCAAAATGCTGAGAGGACACTGGCTGAGGCTGATACGGTGAGGGGTGCGAGCCGATGAAGGGTGGCATTTGGTACGGGGAGATGGATGGGGTAGGGACTCCCGAAACTGAGGTTCGTCCACTAGACGTCAGGGATGAATGGAAGCTACTACTAGAAGTAGGATAAATATCCGGTCTATGGTGGTGAGCCAATGGAGCCAGCGATGCCGACGAGTTGGAATAAGCCTCGGACATTTCTTTTGAATACAAGGCCAAGTCAGGAGTAATTGATGAAAAGTTAAATGCACTTCCAGGAACAATAGGTTGTGGGGTCACTTTAGAATTGGATCCTTGAGATCTGTAGAAACAAGTTAAATAATTAAATACATCATTTGCTTTATTATTGAATAGCGAATTTTAGTATATGGCCACTCTTGTGGAATGGAATAAGTCGTAGTAATATCGCACAGTAAAGCAATCAGCTACACAGTAGCAGATACTAGCGGGTTATAACATTATGAGAAAAAATCTCTAAGCTTATTTTTCAACAAAAATTGCTTACCTAGAGCTGGACTTGGACTCGGAGGATTTGGAACTCTTTGATTTTCCCGAAGGAGTTGGAGTAGAAGACCCTTCCCCTTTCTCGCCATGGTTACTGCTGGATTTTCCAGAGAAGGAGCTCCCACTCACAGCACTGGGCATTCCTATCGGCGAGCTATTGAGACCAGCATACCCTGCAGAGTCAGGTCTTTGGTACTTGTTCATATTCTCCACTGTGCTCTGATCAAACTGGGACCGATACGCATTAGCCATGCTAACACCAATAGGAGTAGGAATACTGTTAACGATTTGGGACAAAGATGCTAAGTTGTGAGGCCACTGAAACCCATTTAAGTCCGGTCCACCCATTCCGAGTTTGGCTTCTGAAATCTTAGCAGCCATACGGGCCGTTTCCGACTCCACTGAGGTAGGATTGTTACGACTACTTCTACTACTCCTCGAGGAAACATTGGTTGTACACAGAGAAGCAGGTGTTGACGAGATCGGCAGTCCACTGTCATGTGACGTCCTGTAGTCCCGGCTAATGCTCTCCCCAGAGTACACAGTGGGAGCTACATTTATGTTCCGTGGATTGGATGCATACGGATTGGAAGGGAAAGGCTGGGGCTGAGGTTGTGAGTTCCCGTGATTAACAATATTCGGAGGAAGTGAACTACTGGAAGGATTAGACTGTCGATGAGCTGCAGCCGGCATCTGCGCAGATTGGTGGTGATGAACATAAGCCGCAGAGTTCCCACTGCTTGTTGTGTGCAGATATCCCGAGGGACGAGAATGGCTCATGGAAGGATGTTGATAGCTCAAAGGTCCGTTGTACTGTTGCTGCACGAGACTAAGAGGAGGATGTGAACCGGTTTCTGGATGAGGACTCCCACTAGAACTGCTCCCACTTCCTTGATTATGGCTACTGTTGTTATAATTTGTTAGTCCAAGTGGATATGGAGATGTGGGTGGGTTTTGGGGAGACGAAACACTTTTGTTTTTCCCCCCTTTTGTTGAGTGGTAGTCCGTGGTAATGCTAGGTGAATGCGGAGAGCTAGGATTCCCAGGCGATGACACACTAGAGCTGTTCGAGTTGGGAGCCACCTTCGGCGAAGGAGTATTCGACGAGTGGCCATGAGGATACACTGGGACTGAATACTGCCCGTAAGAACCATTTTTTGGTCCACTTGCAGAGCTGTTAGAACATGATTCCCTTCTATTGTTACCAGTAGCACTATTATTGTTTTGATTGGTACTAGAACCATTGCTACTACTAGTTATGTGGGCACTGGTTGGAGTTGGGGGAGTACTGGGACTGGCTACTACAGAATTGGGATTGGAATGATTCTCGTTCAACTTCTCGGGACTAGAATGCTGGGAAGTGAGGTCTTGGTAGAAGCCGACACGAACAGGAGCCGTAGGACGCGGAGGTGTTTGTGGGGTTTGAGGAGGACTTGAGATCGGTGGAGAAAATGGAGAATTGGGTCCAGCAGGCGACTGAGAACTCACTTGTGATGATGCAGAAGGGGACTGAGATTGGGAATGAGATACCCAGAGCTCGTCTACCCAGCGAGGAGGATTCACTAGTCCACTGCTATGTCCAGCAGCAGGACTAGACCCATCATGGTTTGCGTAACAAATGGGGGAGCCAGATTCACTTTGGGACGATAGGCTGCTGGTGCTCATCTTTCGATGACGATGTCGTTTGTGTTCCCGCTCCGGATCTTCTGATGGAGCCAAGGGATGTTGGGATGGAGATGGAGGTCCTTGGCTTCCATCTGACTTCATAGAACTTGAACCTAGAGGTAGTAAATTCATTTTGGATTGGTGCAATGATTCAACTGGTGTTTTAGGTCCACTTTTCACAATTGGGCTTTTAGATGCCGTGCTCACGATGAGCCCTTGCGGGTGATGCTTCTGGGCATCTGACCCAAGAGCAGTGCTCACACCACGACCCATAACTTTGAACTTGTTTTTGCTTTCTGCGTCCACTTTTTTGGGTGTAGACGACACACTGGTAGATGCTCCTTTGGCTGGTCCCCCAAATGCTTTGATCCATGCAGATAAATTAGGCATACATTTTTCCTTTTGGAATCCTTTGCTGGGCTCTAACTTTCTATCGTTGTCACTTTCCTGCTCTTTATCTTGTTCTTCAGATAAATTAGAGTCTCTCGCTTCCCCTGATTTCCCCCCGATGGGTGTATGAGCACCGTGTTTTGAGACAGTCTTGCTATCCTTGGTGTCTTGGTCCGAAGACGCATTTCTATCACGTGTTGGAGATTTACTATCATCCTCGTCATCGGTAAACACATCGTCTTTGTTTTTGAAGTCACCCAATTTGATTGAATCCGAAGGAAGTACTGAGCCCAGACTGAGTTTGGGTCCATTTTCTCCTACTGAAGATGCGTCACTGAGCAAGAGACATTTCTTTTTCTCAGCTTTCTCTCCAATCCCATTATTGCTGTGGCCTTCATGGCTGCCAGCATGATGGTCTGTAGATTTACCACTGACACTATTACTGTGAGAGTGAAAATCATTTGTAGCACCACTTGATTTGTACTTTGAGTCCAGAGAGAAAGAAAAGGGCTTTGACGATTTTCCACTCTGAAGTTTCTTGATTGTCTTGTTCGAGCTCCCCCTTTTTGCAGGCCCTCTAAGTTTCTTCTCTTCTAAGCTCTTGCCGGAAGACTTGCCCTCATCTTTACGTCCTCTACCAGCGTGTGGATTATCAAAACCATCATCGGTAAATGTATAATGGTCTTTTTCCGCAGCACCACGGTTTTTGCTCTGCTGAACACTTCTCTTAATAGCAAGTAGCTTAGCAGCTGCATCATTTCGTTTCTCAGACTTGTCACCAGACAATTTGGCATCACTATGAGAATGATGATGATGCCGATGATGATGGTGATGTTTTCCTTTCTTTGAGGGCGATTTGTTGCGTCGACTTTCACTTTCAGAGCTCGTATCTTCCTGGTAGCTTTTCTTTTTCTTCTTTTTCACCATGTCAGACTTCTTGGATTCCAACATTCTTGCCATTTTAGAAGGTGGGGGAGAATATTCTTCTTCTTTCTCGTCGTCAAACATTGAACGCTTCCTCTCTTTCCCGTGGTGGGCTGGTATTTCTTTTCCAGGCTTCTTCCTCTTCTTTATGTCTAAACCATTTCTAACATCAAAGTCCCGGTCACGGCTTAAATATTCACCCGAAGGGACAACAATGGACTCAGAAATCTTTGGGGTATCCAACCATTTGTTGATGTCTTTTAGTGTTTCAGCTGATGCGGTGGCTAAACCTTCCATAGCTTCAGAATTCTTACTATGGTGCCGCATCAAATCTTTCTTCCTTTTCTTCTTGTCATGATGTTTATCGCACCGGATTTTGTTTTTGCTCATCTCGTTGGCCAACACGGGTTTATTTTCTTTTTTGTGCTGCACAAAAAATATATGTTTTAAATTGGTGAGGAACGAGAAAAACTAATGAACTGAATTAAGTATAGATGATCCAAGACAATGAAGTGTGCTGAGGAACGAAACAAGAAATCAAGATATGTGACATGTGTAGCTTTCCCTAAATTATTTTGATTCCCGGAAGGTTTCCCATTCTTAAGCGTACGTAAACCCTATATTCCTATCTACAATCTAACAGACTCATTACTACTTCTCTAAAGGATTTGTACAGTCAGGTCATAAATATAGATAACTTTAATACTCGATTAGAAAATGCAATAGAGAGGCGCCGACTTGCCGGTTTTTTAAGTCCTAGAACATACACAATACTTTTTCCAAGAAATACAACCTTAGCACAGTTTAAATGTTGGGTCTTGCATACATAGGCTAAAAAGGTATATCCCTCTAAAGGATAGGAATGAGCAAATTCAGGTACGTACCAGTATAGCCCATGGCAATTGAACATATTGAGCCATACAGATCACGTGTCCGTTTTTGTGTGAAAAATTATTTAATTTATAAAGGCAAAGAATCAGTCGTCTTGGATCAGTCTTAAATAAACTACAATGGTGAACTGAAAGGAAAGAATTTATTACCTCGATCGGATTTGACTTTTCGGCACTACTAGATTTCGACTTCTTTGACTTTCGGGATTGCAAGTTATTATACTCGATACTGATTTCCTCATCTGATTCATCCGGAGTGATGTACCTTTGAACAGCTTTATTGAACGCTTCTTCCAAAACTTCAATCATTTCAGTATATTCTGTGAAAAAAAAAACAATAACTATTTTAATAAAAAAATTTAGCCTGAAACTTGAGTATTGTACTCTCATAATTCGCTCGGATGGAACGCAATGTTATGGGACATGCATTTGTGTGTATTCGACGTCCGAGCTAGTTTTGAGAGCAGTACACGAACTGTTGTATCATTGCTGATTATAAAATTCACTTGTAATACATACAGGATACACTACTAGTATTCCTTACGTATAATGATATTCCAAAAAGTGAACAAAGCGTTTAAAATTACCACTAGATGGGCCATTATATTTACGGCAGTTCTCCCCGATCCTCTCAAAATCTGATTTGAACTCATCAAAAGATGTATATTGTTGATTGTCTAATTTATCTTCCATAGATTGTAGATCCATAGGCTCTTCAATCACTTTGTAGTAATTAGGAGCATATTCCTCGTCTACTGGATTGGCAAATGGCCATGCATCAGGGTGATTTTTAATTGACTCAATCACCTTATGCATTCCTATTTGTACATCCTCTTCATTTTGTGAGAATCTGTAAAGAGCACAAATAAAACAGTGATTTCTGTTGCACAACAGTGCAAATAAAAATCAATGCCAAAATATGATAACTAAACTTACATAACACTACTCTTCATTTTCGTCTTGGACGTGCCCCCAAGAGGAGGAGTATCATTACTCCTATTCTTTTTAGCACCACTACTTTTCTCACTTTTGTGTTTCTTTTTCGTTTTCTTATGTTGATGGCGATCTTCCGAGTCGCCATTGCTTTCCTTACTTTCCTTAGATTTTTTGTTCTTCCCTGAAGCCAATACACTCAACTTTCTCTTCTTTGAAACCTTGTCATACGAGTTTGGAGTGGAGCATCTAGAGAGCTCATCTTCAGAAAGTGCTTCATCTGCTGTATCTCTGCTGTCAGAAGCTGTCCCATTCACTTTGAGGGAGCCATCTTCGTCATCATCGTCCTCATCCACAGCTAGCGAAGCAGATAATGAGTTATTTGTCATTCTCCCAGTCTTCACTTGGGAATTCTTACTTTTCCTTCGCTTCTTTTTCGCAGAAGATGATTTTTTGGGACTACTGTCAGAGTCTAGATAAACTTTATTGCTGCGACCACTGCCACTATGGATATCTTCTTTACATTTACTACCACTAATACTAGTATTGCTGCCACTTTTAACTCCTGACTTTGAAGTTGAAGAGGTTCGAAACTTCTTCTCATGAATGACCGATGACGACGATGAAAATCGAGAATTTGAGGATGAGTAGCCACTATTAGCCACAGCACCACCTCTACGTTCTCGTAAGTTTCGGGCGAGCATCTCTTCTTTTTGAATTTCCTCTGCAAGAAGCCGGTCAGCTTCTTCTTGCTCCAGCCGCTTCTTTTTTAGATCGTCTTCCTCCATGATTATTTGGTTTTCCTTCTCAGCAACCCCACAGTTAGTATTGTTACTATATGTGTTGTTACTACAGTTACCGATAATGCTTTTTGAAATTTGCTCAAAAGATTCTCTCCGGGATACTGCCACTGTATCGTTAGATCCTTCCGAATGGTTTGATTGTGATACGCTGTTTCGATTATTGCGTCTAAGTTGTTGCTCTAGCATTCGCTTTCTCTGAAGTCTCTCTTTTTCAGCAAAAAGACGGGGTAATTCAGGTAAAAAGTCGTCCCTCAGAGTAGCATGCAAATTCTTTTCGTGTAAGGATTTACAATTCTTAAATTTTCTAGTCAGAAGTTGCCAGTCTTCTTCAGTGTAGCATACAACTTGCCATTTGGCATTCACTTTAGAAAAACTATCTTCTTCTCTTGCCTTCTTCCCTCGTTTTTTTACAGACGTCTGGAAACCCACAAAAAATAATCAATCGCATATTGCACCAAAAAGTATCCATATCCATACTGTCCATATTGAAAACTTACATTAGGGACGGCAGTGTAATCTTCACGATACAGCCGAGTTCCATAAAAGTACCAGTATGTACTTCCTCCGCTATCTCTTCCTAGAGGTTCCACTCTAAGACTTTCTGCTTCTAATGCCTGAAAAATAATTATTCATTCCTTAACTCAGCGTACTCTACTTACACAGAATCAAAGGGTACTTAATAACATAGATTAGTATGTCTGACCAACCTTTAGTGACTCCGGTACATCATCTGTCTCTAGGCGAAAATCGCACAAATCTCGTAATATTTCAACTTTAGTTCGTAACGGCAGTGAGTGGAATGCTATGTCCCCATCAAATGGATTATTCTTACAAGAGTCCTCCTAAAAAGAGTTATTAAAACTGTTTAACACACATATATAACAACGTGCGTTATGCGCATAACTCGTGGCACAAAAAAAACATTAATTAGGCTCTATTTTAACGCATTTTAGACAAAACAGCACAACTATTAAACTCGAATAAGCATGATTGTAGACAAGAGAATGATGCACCACATTTTGACAACCGGATTGAGCAATATTTCGAGACTCCAACTGATGAATAAGTTTTTACTCGCCTGACCTTTTATGCTCGCTTTATTTACTTTATCTAATCACCCATAATGTCATAGGTTATGGCTATGGTGAACTGCTCACTTATCAGCTGATGCTACGCTTCTGGTAAATAAATAGAATGAACAGCAGCTTCATCCAAAATATCTTATAAATATATAATGAGTACATTAAAACGGTGCAGTCCAGTAATGAAAGCGAAATTGTACATTACACGGGGAGGGGAATGAAATACATGAAATGAAAAAACAGTAGTAACAACTACAGGACCATAGAATCAAAATTTAAAAAAAAACATTACAGAGCAAAAAAATAATTTTTAAAGATTAAATATGGCTTCATCACTTATTTGCAGATGTAGTCCTATTTTACCCAGCAAAAATTGAGGTTACAGTCATCGGGTTTAAGATGAGTCTTAGCGTGTACGGCTTAATGGTACGGTGATATCAGATATCACGCACTAACTAATATATATTTCCGAATTCAAAGGACCGAGAGCAATGTAAACACTTGAACCTCATAACTTACTTCACATTTGATTCGAAAGAGTCTCCTCAGGTACATCTGATAGTTTGACGACGTTATTTCATCTTGCTGGGACTTGAAACACCCCTTCAAGAGACGTACAATCAAATCCTGTAATAAGGAGCTTCCCACTTCGTCACCACTGTCAGTTAACAAAGCGTCTTCTAAATCCTGTGTACAAAATATTGGACACTATTAGTAACCTTAACCTACCAAACTCGTCTTTAACTTCCGACCACAATATAAGCCACAAAAATCATAGCACAGCTTAGAGTATTAATGCATCTATTTTCCAATCTCTAGATGACTTGAGCTACTACCATATTATCGGTGATTATTAAATCCAACTGACGCAAATTAGTGACCACAAAAATATGATGACTTGACTTCAGCTTCAGACAGCCTTACCCTAAGCACTGGTATTAGTTCCACACCACACACACACCTTCTGCTATAATATTGAAAGCAATATGTTTTGTAACTCCGATTGGGAGAATCTACGTTGAAAACTTCCCTTGTTGAAGTACTTCTGCTATACAGTATTTAGTAAACTTAAATTAATTCAGGGTGGATGAAAAGTCTGCTCATCCCATTTGAACTTCACTACTGGATCTTGGTCATTAGAAGATGAGGATGATCCATCATTGGCATTTTTAACAAATTCTGGTTCTACATGACCAACTGACATTACCGGATTAACTATGGGTACCAACGTTTCTAACCAAGGTTTCTTTATTGTTAGGCAGTTCACAATCACACACCTCATCAGTCTCTAAATACATTTATTATTTTGATTGGTCTAACTAATGGTCAACAATACCCAACTTTACTCAACTATCTAAGGGATTTATCGATTACAGAACTAAATACCAAAACAAAAAGATACAACAAGTGCAAATGTTAGTTAGTTTCGTGCGTAAAGATAAACTTGTACTTCAAATACGTTGTCAACGTTGTTACATTTTCAGGGCTTTCATTTACGTATTTAATTAAGATTGAGATAGCGATCAATATTGAAACTCCAGCACTCGTCGTCGTAAGATCTCGTTTTACTTTAGCTACCGTTGTGAGTTTGACTTCAACTTTCAATTTTGTTTTCGAAACGCTCCCAGAGGACCAGACTTACTCAATGATATTCAATACCAACGGCATGGAAATTAATGAAATTAGACGCTCCCCACGTGCGTATGTTATGCATGTGATGTGAGAGAGTACAAATTTAAATACTGCAAGTGGATGCAGTTGTTCACAAGTAATTTGAGAGATCTACATATAACATAGAGAATGTTTGTGTCAACAAAAAGTTCTCACGATACAACGATGTCGCCGCCATGTAAAAAGACCTATTCACATATTGTATGTATGAAAAATTGTGCATAAAACAAGCCCATTTAACATCAAATATATATAATATCAGATATATTATCTAGTACATAATTGTCTGCAGGGCCCACAGATCATTATTATTATTTCGGGCTCTATAATGAGTTAAAAGTCACAAAATTCTTTTTCGTCTGCTGATGAATGTTTTCAGTTGAATGTTTTCAGTTGGCAAAGCATATATTGAGCTTATCATATATTTAAGACAGACTACAACGGACGGACGAACTGCTTTCGCAAATGAAGAGGTTTTTTTTTGCATGCGACTTGATACCAGAAACAACATGAATCATGTTGAAATATTAAAGCAAATGTTGGTTTCATTTAAAATTAAATTACCAATTTCTGCACTATACGTTGTTGTCTAATAATCCGACTGGTTATGGTTAGTAAATTATGTGTGAATATATTTTATCCAGTTTGATTTCCTCGCGACTGGATGTTATTGCCGGTTAAATTTAACCCGTATTAATATTAATATCACAAAAATTACACTTTAATCTAATGTGTCTACTACAAAGGACGCATGAATGCATGTTGTGATTATATTCAAATGCTTACCTCAATATCATAATCTATAAGGTCGAAATACAAACGAAACAGAGAACAAAAGTGTGCTATACTCGGTACTTCCCACCAACTCTGTACATCTGCAAATCCGCAAATAGATTATTATTTGTAGTAGTAATTTTTTAGCACCGTTTTCCAGATTTCCATATTTGGTTTTTAACTTTAGATCATGCTAATAAAAATTGTAACAGAGGAATTTAAAAAAATAATAAATAAACCAATAAATAGCAATGATGGAAAAACTCGAAATTATTCTCAAGCTCATTCAACAATGGGGCTAAAAAAATACATATCACAAATAAATAAGGAGCGACTCAACAATGATTGTAAACACAACAATGCTTGCAATCACGCATTTGCAACCATGCTGCCTGCTAGCACCAACCAACTGAAGTCGACTATAGCACCTTGCCAATCATCATGCATTGCGTATTGTATGGAATTCGAACATATCCTCATTAACAGTATATAGCATCTCTTGAATTACGAAACTTATTGGGCATGATTTTAGCTATATACTGCTGAAAAAAATACCTCAAAGATCAATCAAAGAAATGAATTCTATAAAGAGTTCATTAAATTAAAATGAAAAATAAAATAAAAAGTTTTTTTTCGACATAAAAAGGGTTTCTTTGACTAAAGTTTTAGTTTCAAGAAAAAACTATGAATTAGCATTAAATTAACAGCAATATACAAAAGTAATTTTAAAGCCAGTTGTTGTTGACAAATATTATTTATCGTAACATGGCAAAATATAACTGATCATTTATCGCAGAAGTTATTGTTTATCCTTTTGTCATTCATAAAAACAAAGTGACGCTGAAATATAAAGCTGGTAAAGCATATAATAAAGACATGTATGTATGCGTATTTTTCATTTGCGCTTAATAATATGATCCAAATAATAGGAAGTAAAATTAAAAAATGTAGCAAATTATCACTATTGCAAGCCAATATTTTCAATTTTATAAATACACATCCGTTGTCTTATACAGAGTCCACTCTTACTGGAGTGGCATGAATTGCGAACATAAAAGTGTAAAAAAACTAAAAGTGCAAAAAAAGTTGAATTTTTTTCCGATTTGACAGATTATTGGGACAACGGTGATAAATTTGCAACATGCATTAACTATAGTCCACCGCAAAATTGTATTGCCACCGATAAAAAAACTGTAAGCTAAAATTATACGTTCAGAAAAGACAAGTATGAAAGAAAATATGAATTCAGCCGATTTTCCGGCGAACCAAATAATGTTTTGGACTTCAATTTTTACATAAGTAAGAAGTAAGAGGCGGGAATAATAACAATAAAGTTGTACTTAAAATCAATATCACATTAAAATTGCCCATGCATGCATCTCATCTATAATATACTGGTGCTGAAGACACATTCATGACTCCAATAAAAATTAAAAAAACAGCAAAGATTGCACATTACAAGAACCAAGATTTTTTTGCTCTTACAGCAGACAGACCCAGTCAAAGGGCTAAAAAATGTGGATATAATGCCGTGATACATCCATTAGTATTTACAATCAATAAAACATGAAAATGTATTTGTAACAAATGCATTCTTTATACCGCTCAAATATCCACAAATTTTAAACGAAAAACATTGAGCAAGAAAAATGGAATTTACGTGTGCACATGCACATTAAATTTACAAATCATTTAAAATTACTTCTTACCGTCCATCGCCCGAAAAAGCGACGAAGATGTAACTTTCAGAATGGAGAAGTTCTTAGATCCTTAACGTGCACCACTCATAGCATCACACTTTGCACGCATGATGATTTGTTTCCAATTTTTAAACTCCAAAATGTTTGTTTCATTGTTTCCAAAACTCAGAACACGTAGTTAGTAAGTAGTCCTCACATCCTGTTTTTCAGTACACAGCACACAATTCACTTTAACATTCTTTGCTGTTTTGTAAAAGTAGCAATTAACTTCCACAAAGTTATGATTCGCAAGATGGTTTGCTCTGTTCACGCTTTAATTTGAGCTCCAATACTTTTTATAACCACGGAAAAATTCATTGACAGATTTTCATGGCTTTATATTTCAAGTTTTATCTTTTTATACCAGGATACATTTTGTATAAACTTTTCGTTTGTATTGTACAACTTGGGAAAGAAAATACCATTTGGTGAGAGAGGCGCTCACTTTTTACACACGAATTCTCGCAGAACGTACTTTTCAGAGCAAAAAGTTTTTAGTTAATTCAGATCCTAGTTCATTTTCCAATCAATCCAATGAGTATGTGCGTTCCTGTCAAAATAAAAAAAATAATTTTTAGAATCAAGCCCTGAATAGTAGTCAATGTCGTAATAGCCAATGCATTCATTGATAGCAATTTGAAAAGAACAATATGTTATTACATGTAAGTATTGTAATCCTAACAAAATCCTTAGATGTCTGTATTGTTTTTTAACCTTATAGTTAGTCGTTTATGTTACTAATATTTATTTATTTGCAATATTTAAATTGTTTTCAAACCTCAAGCATTAGAAAGTATAACTATATAGCTGAGCGTAAATGTAACCTTTGCTTTCATTTAAATGTCTTAATAAAATCCAAAGGTAAAATCTTAGTGAATGCAAAGATGCATTGTCTTTGAAAAGAAATTTTTCGTAGCTATACCAACAATTTTTTGGAAAAATTGGAACATTGACTGAACTAGAAAACATGAGCAGTATTTGACATTTTGAAGCCACTATAATCCTTAAATAATGGTTGTATGTCGTTAAAAAGCTAAAATCAGATAGATATAAGAGAATTTAAACTACGAATAGTAATAATAATTTCAATCAAAATTGTAAATAAACAGGATTTTATATTTTAAATAATGAAATCCACAATATCATTATTTTATTTGTTATTACAGAACGGTTACCTTACTTACAATCAAATTATGACAGAGTCCACCAAGGTTTTTGTCATGGAAATAGGTCTACCAGCCCGTAAAAAGGATTCACCTGTTTCACAAAACTCCAATTTTTAATATTTTAATTTTTTTCCGTGTGAAACTGCGCAAAATACGAACGTTTAGCCCATCATACACAGAATCCCTCCATGTTGGGTTCGTTTAGTAGCTAAGATATAGAAATTGTGGGAGCCTTTTTAGATACGTTAGAAAGCTATAACTTGTGCTCACCATACATAGCTTGCTTGTACAGGGACATCCCTAATATATTTGCTCATAGCAACTAAACGGTTTACTGTATACATCCTTCAAATGGATGTAAAATGGTCCCTCACAAATTCCGCCAGTTATATCACCTCTTTTATTTTTATGTGCTTCAAAGGAGTTCAAAACGCCAAAAATATTTGACAAAATGGTTTTATGGGACAATGGACAATTTATCTGTCTTGTAATTTTATATCGAAGGTTTCTATTTCCCATTAGCTCAAACAATTGCAATGCGGTGTTCTTCTACTTCTATTATCCCACCTCCCATCCGTTTAATATTATCGTTCTGTGGGATGTCAAACTTTTATTTACACACTAGCTTAAGTCAATTTTTTCAAGTTTTGAGTAACAATTCAAGTGACTCTGTGCCATGGGATTCTCATATGCGCTAGCTACAAACATGAAGTATATATGAAAGAATTTAGAGCGTGATCATACATGGTTACAATATATATGGCCCAACTTGAAAGATATATGTTTTCCATCTCCTTTACTATGTATACGATTTAAGTGAGCTCAGTCAGTTCTATCTCTCTACAAACAAAATACTGCTGCATTATATTTGAGTAACCAAAAAACCTTTGCCAGAGGTTTATGTGAGTATGTTTGGCTTGTACTCGTACAGCTTGCAAACAACTAACCAACTAACTATACATTCTTTACACTATCTACTACTAAAAAAGAGTCCAAAATGTAAGCATATTTGTAATTTGGAGTTATAGCAGCAGTACTTGTTTGCTCTTGGCTTGTACTATATACTCTGCTTCAGAGAAGACAACACACACAGTTGTTAGCCATAAGCCTTTTAGTTATAGCACTATATCCACTAAATACTACACAAACACTACTTTTTAACTAACTAAACGCAAGTGTAATATGATCAAATCTTAAACCTAACGTTTTTTAAGGTTCCATAGTCAACTCTCTATTGGCATGAAATGGAGCTTACAAAAATATGTTTGTTTCATACCGCAAGCTTTTAGTTTGTAGGCAACTGCTTCAGAACTGGGTTCCCAATGCACACTTGGACTCATAAAAGCTCATTTGGAGACAAACTGTATGCATTACGTAAAGAGGATGAACATGTTTATATAATGATGCAAATACTAAAAAATGGCAAGTTGCATAGCAATTTTGTTTCATTTTTGCACACACTCGAATGAAGGAATCTTTGCATTACGCTAAAAAGCTTTTTAATTCAAATAAAAATCACAGATTGCACTAACCTTCATATTATTGCTGAATTCTGTACAAGTTGACGATTTAAATCTTTTCACAAAAACCTCTCAAAGTCGTACAATTCACGAGAAGTTATACAATCTCAATGCACAAACTGACTGCATATTTTTTCTTGTCTTAATATCATGCAGCTAAAATATTGCTTGCATAAATCAGAGATTAGTCATGAACAAAAATGCACTCACTCATCACTATTCACAACCTAAACACTTCTGAGCTCTGTCCGATTAATTTTGCTTGCACAGTATTTTTGGTTCAACGGAAATACATCCAAAATATAGTCAAAATCCATACAAACACAATTATTTGAGAGACCCACATGCTTGTATCAGTTTACAACATGTATGGAAACACAAATAGGAATGCATGTAAACAAATATAATGGTATAAAGTACTGACTTTGGGTTGATTGGAGAATCATACGGAAAAACCTCTAGTACGCAGCATTAGCTTAGCGGTATCTCATAATTATCATATGCATTAAAATGTCAACATGAATCTCATATCTCTTCGTGAACTGGAATTCATCATTCTTGTTTACCAAGCATAGCTAACGTATACTGTATGGAGTATATTCCATTATATGGAATGAACTAACTACTCCTGTTTAAATTGATCCCATGGGACTAAAATCTTTTATACTGTTGACCATTAGAATGGATAGTTTATTGATACTTATGTTTCATGACTTACTTGTAATCATGTACAATAATTTTTACTGCGTGGACATTCCAAAAGCTTAATGGGTGCTTTTTTCAAATTTTATTTATTTATTGCTCATTAATTAAATACAAGGGCCCATGTGTATTCCATTTTCAATGTTTCATATGTGATTTTGCTATTTCTGCAATGAGACAAGACATCCTTATTGTATGAAGATTGGAAACTCATGAAAAAAACTTTCTCCAACACCAACTCACTTATGCACGCTGTGTTGATAGAAAAACTGTGTACTCTGCATATTCTACACAGGGGATGATGAATGACTGGAAGTGAGAGGAGAAAAATTACCTTCAAAACTGTGCATTAGCAACTGCCAATAGTAGATTGTGCGACAGAGTAAATCAAGAAAAAAGTGCACATGTCTGCAAACAAACAAAAAGTAACTATCCACGCATCTATATTTATACCTTTTTTATGATTAGGAAGTTCTGAGAACTAACTACAACCAACTATAGCTACTAACAGCAGATAGAGGGTACTTGTAAATGTTGTTTCCCTCTCGCCAAAAAAAGGGACAAGACAAACCGTCAAATTTGTAGATTAAGTGCGTGTATGTTATTCCTCTTGCATAGTTAGTTGTTTGTTCGGTAACCATAACTAACTACAAAATGTACAAGCTTATAAAAAAAACCATGTGATGACAAAATGCCCTTATACATGGGATCTCAAGTTGCAACTTCCATGATCGTTTGTTGGAAGCCCTCCTATCTCTCAATTTAAAACCTGCGTATCTCTCCACAAGTCTTTCAATTGTACACATTTTCTCAGTCCCTCTGTCGATATTACACTTGACTCTATCTTCATAAGAGGGCACACACACACACTACAGAATTTTTACATACATTTTTACATACAATCCCTGTTGCTCATCATGTGGAAATGGGAAGTGAAAACCTGAGTCCCAATCAAATTTTTGTAGCAACTCATTTAAATCCATAAGCCACTTTTTTAATTTAATACTAACTACGTCTTCACCAAAAGAGGGAAGGACTGTTTTTTCTCAAATTGTAAACAACCCCTGAACAAACTATCTAACAAATGCATGAAATAAATGCTTCACACATATGTACATGCATTATACAGAACTTACTAACTTGCTGTTAGTGTGCAGTTGTTGTTAGTTAGTTTCTAGCATCCAATGCTTACATGAGTTCGAATATCGTCTCATGTAATCATCGTCTACACTAGTATATAGTGATGATACAAATGGAAGGTAGTTAGTTATATCACCCGCTACTACTACTACTACTGCTGACTTACTAACTAACTATATTCTTGTGTATGCAAGTATACGTTAGTTAGTTAGTTAGTTACATTAGACGGAGGAGTAGTCTCATCCTTGCTATTATTATTGCTACGTAAATTATACAATGATGATTCTTGTACAGAAGATTCAGTGGTGAGTCCTTAGCATTAAAGCAACACCACACATTCATATGTACTTGTAGCTTGCTAGTTAGTTAGTTGGAGTCAGGGAATAAGAAATCCGTATGGATTTGTTTGTAGTTGTAGTCAGCAAGTATGTTCGCATACTGCATGGCTATGGGATCTATCTCTGTGGTAAAGAAACAGCTAGGAGGGCAAACTGTGTATGTGAGAAAGCAAGAATGAGTTTGAGTAAGATATAATGCGTGCAAGAAGAGAGATGGGCTGGTTAAACTTCATTAGCTGTTTGTGGTAGCTGCTATATAGCCTAAGTGACTGACGGACTGGGATTGTTGCAAAATTCGAGTCCAAAAACATTACTTGAGCTCACCGACTGCTCATGAGAACAAGTGGAAAAGAAAAGTTGATAGTTAGTGAAAGAATAGAAAGCTACACGCACGCAACTAAAAGTTGATCAAGTCTAGTTAGTTGGCGACAAAATATCGTGTAAAGTTTATATATTTTGACCATATTGGAGCTGTTATAGATTTGATTTGAAAGAAGAAAATTAGATTTTGAAAAGAAATTTTGAATAGCATACTAGTTAGTTAGTTAGTGCGTGTAAGTATAGTTACATTTTTATGACAGGAATATAGAACAACGGATAAAATTATTGACAGTTGAGTTCAATTCTACTCTTCCCATTCAGCTAGTTAGTTAGTTATTGTTTTTTGTTTTGTCTTTGATGAATTGTTTTTATTGTTCTGTGTGATTCCATTTGTGATCTATGGTTTGTTGTGGAGAATTTTATTCGTGAACGTAGAACGAATTCTGATGATAAGAGAAGAGCATTCGGTTTAAAGTGGTCGTCAACAGTGGGCCCTATTATTATCAGGACACGGTTGTTGGGAGGGAAAATAAGTGCAAATATTTTCATTCAAACTATTGTAAGTTTTTTAAGTAAATAACAGTGTAGCAGAACATAATGGTACACAATTTTTAAGCATCTGGTCCGGCAAATGACTTTATGATTTGTTACACAGACAGCGAGCTAGTGTTAGTTACATGATTTGAAACTATGCGTCAGATGGTGATTGATGCATAATTTAGACGGATTTAGAGTTCAGGTTTATTTTTTTAATTTCAATTGATTTGCACTGAGATTCTAACAGCGAAAACCACACATGAATTTTGTTAAAACTGCTCATGTAGCCAGTTCCACATTTAAATATGTACGCAACTAGAACTTATTTTTCTAGCATTGCAAATGGTAAAGTATCATAGCTATCATAACAGTCTGGTAATCGTAGGCATGTTACATATTATATTGCATATTTTTGGTGGAAAATTAGAATGATGCCATTATTCTTAACACTTCCCATGATAACCAACCACCAGCATAAATCGTTGGTATATATACTGCGTAGACATTCTCAAATATTTATGATCGTCGTTAACATGATTATCTGCCATCAAGTTTCACTGAAACTTTAGCTCATAGCTCCTGAAACAAGACACTAAAAAAGTCCTGCAAATGTAACCTATAGCAAGCCATTGTACTTGGAAACCGATTGTGCCAAAAACCTCATTATTCAATAACCATTTAGTATATATTTAAATCTCCCATCAACTTTACTAACCAACTATAACTAACTATTAATATTTTTCTTTCGTTATAGTATGCGGTAACTTTTATTAGTTAGCTAGTGCTAAAAGCATAGCATAAATATTTCCCTGAGGCATGTGAGACCAATCATAAGATTTGCATTGAGTCAAAGCTTTTTTCAGTTATCATTGTTGGCACCAGTATAAGCGTTTATTGTTACAAATGGCCACTTACATGTGCAATGAACGAAACTACATATAGACATGTATGAGAGGTGCATAATAAAATGTGACAAACTATCTAACTAACGAAATCATAAACATTAGCCGTCATCAATCATCATCATCAGAGTGAGAGCAATAAAAATAAAATGCAAAAACTGTCATTACCAACATCATGATTTGGGTCTGTTTGTACTGCTACACATAGGTCAAGAGGCTGTCCGGAGCCATACAAAGGCGTCACTCAAGCAACGTCAAGGCGTTTTTACTATCATCAGCATCTTTCTATTGTGCAATTGTTGAGGAGAGCGTGGAGTGAGCATATGACGATTTTGTCGATACGTACAGGATTACAGCAAAAGTAGTAGCAGCAGCAGCACTCCCATGTATTTAATTAAGCGTCCATCTCGATCACAGTAGTAACTATAAGGAACACTCACAAGCCCACAGCTCCTTCCAAAACTTATAGCTGAAAGTTGACAATTTAAAGTTTCATACCAACTTGGATAGCTTAGTCAGTTTTAGAGTGGAGCAATTGATTGAACTGCCACTTAATAAGCTCAGGAATTGTGAAGCCAATTTTCCCGTCAGCATCAAAACGCACAGGAATCAAACTATAACGCATTCCATAGGGAGGGATCAACAAGTGCACACTGACGTTAATCATTGGAGTGAATTCCTTGTTTAGTTTATATGCATAGTTAGCTGGTTAGTGATTGAAGATTGAATGAAATTATTTTTTCAGTGTTCTAGTACAACAAGATACACGAATTTAGTCATTTCAGTATTACCTTCCTTTCAGTTCAGTATTTGTGTTCAGTTTTTTTCATGTCTTAGTTATAGTTGGACTATAAATAGTTTCGTTTCCTCCTTTGCATCATTCAGTGAGAAAATAAACTCAAGAATCCTTAGCAGTGCCTACATATACTATTTAGTTAGTTAGTTAGTGAAAAAAAGTTGTTTTTACAAGTTTTCGCACTACTACTCATTTGTAACAATCAACAATCATGTCCAGTAGCAGACATAACAATAATTATAAAATCGTCGTCGTGGGAGGTGGAGGAGTGGGAAAGTCAGCAATCACCATTCAGTTCATTCAGGTAATTCGTTGTGTTTACTTATCCGCAGTAGTACGTCCTCTATTGTTTACATTGCAGTTGGGAAGAATTCCTTTGGTGCTCAAAAATTTCACACATGCTTCCGGTTTCTTTGTGGCTTTCATGCACAGCTAAAAGCTTTAGTTTAGACTGGTTATTGAAAATATAGCTTTGGTTTACTTTTTTGATCTCATAGCTGCTTAAGCCTTTTTTTACAAGTATATGCAAGTTATCGTTTAGTTTTACCAATTTTTAAAGCTCCTTAAAGTTATTCAAAATGTTTTTCGTGGACACTAACTATAAGAAATAAGTTCATAAAACAAATGCTAACTTATTCAATCCTTCAAGCTGCAAATTTAAAGGACATTCTATTCTATATTGTCAATGCATGCCAAACTTTAAGCTGTTAAAAGTTTTTGTTCGTGTGTACACATAGGGCGACACTAATTCATGACAATGAGACACCACGGCAGAACTGTAAGTGCATATATGTAAAACACACATGTTCACTTGAGCCACTATTTTGCTCTCACTTTTGTTTCACTGGCTTCAAATTATTGGGTTCTCTCCAATCATCTATAACACAGCTCTAACTAAAACCAACACATATCATTGGTGTGGGATGTGCTTATTGTGCGCTTTACTAGCTATGTAAAAAAATTAACATGCGTGTATATTTATGGGCCTCATTTTTAAGAGAGCTTTTTAGAAACGCACTGTTTGCTACAGATGGACTGCCTGTTGTTGATTCAATTGAGATTAAAATGAGTTGTAAAGATCACAATTTTGAGGACTTTTGCATTATATTATCACTGCCTGCTGCTTAGATTTGTAGAGTAGAATCGCCAGACTGATTTTTTTCTTTTAGTAAGTTTGTATTTAAGTATAAATCTGAAAATGTTTCCTAGACGGAATGCTGTACACAAACTTTGCATGTCAAAGTAGAAGTAAAAGAAAGAATTGCGTGGTTGTTTTCCTTGTTCTTTAAAATTGTCATTATTTTATGGGATTTTTTTTGTTCCACGTACAGTTTGGTGAACTAAAAATAATTCACTTTAACTTTTGTCGGTTCAAAATTATTAGTTTTACGTACATTATGCTTGTTTTAATCAGATGTGTTACTATGATTGAAGATACATACATTCAAGATTATTGTTTAATTCTTCTCGCCCTTGCCTCATGTTGTTAACTCACAAATGTCCGTGTCATTTAAAGCTTCATGTACCTTAGTTGTAGTATTCCCTGCACACACTTCTGCAATTAAAGGTGTGAACTAAACCGGTATGATGGAAATGCTGTAATCTATCCCCTCATTATTTTATAAGACTGCCCAAAAAGCATCCTGAATTGATGGTCGAACTAAATTATCAAATGGGAATCAGAGCGGTTTCAATCTGGACATTTTAATGATGGGAATGCTTGCCGAGTGCACAATAGGGATGTGTGTAGGAGAAACAAGTAAATTTTTGTTGAATGATCTTTTGGCTAGTCCCTGCTGTGTGAAAGTAGTAAAGTTAATAGTCAAAAGCCAAGTGGGCAAAAATTGTGTAATAGTGCGTGTGCTGCGTTCAAGTCTAGACTGTTTCATGCACACATTATGCATGGTATAGTATGAAATGCGCTCTCCTTGTGTGCTTTAAACTTGTGTGTAGGCCGATTCGTGTGTATGGTTGTTTTGTAGAGTTCACTCATTCAGATTGAAATGGTAGATTTAGTGTCTTTAAAGCCCACACAACGCCCTTTATGACCCTATTTGGACATGAGTGTACGAGATGAGGAAAAATTTAGAAATTTTTCTGACAATCTTGTCTCATCATGATCATATGAACAAAACATACCACATTTGCCATATTATTATGAACGGGACGCTCTCCAATCCATGAGTCTACATTTTCTTTCACGGGCACATGATAGTGTTCAGTTTTCATGCATGTTTTTTGGCTTGAAAACTTTATATGAGTGAAGAAGAAACATTTGGCAAGCGTATAATGCGTTGCTTGTTCCACGCTTCCATACATAAAGTATATGAGTATTCCATTGTTTCAAGAGTTGGCCACTTGTGTAGGAAGTAAAGGAGTGTACACATAAAAGTAATCAATGGGATTGGAATAACATGCAAAGTTAATTGTGTTTGTATACTATTTGGCATGGTTTCATGTTGTCATTTCATTAATCGTATTAAAATTGATATCTTTGCTATATATAACACTTCGCACTACGTTTGTTTGTATTTACGTTGCACGCACAATATCCTGTAACTAATTCGTTCCATATGCTATCGATTGTAATTAATTTGAGCTTGTCATTTAGTTACAGATCAATAACATGTAGTAACGACTGGAATTTATGTCCTCGCCTTTTTCCAATCATATCCCTTCAGATGTTGCTTATTAATGTAAAAAGCAGTCTGTACACGAATGGATTTTGCGATTTTGCTCAGCAGTATAGTTAAAAAGTAGTTAGAGACTAAGTTCCAAAATATTTGGTTTTTTCTAAAAAAATTGCTTGTCAACTAATCGATTTAATGGCCTATAGTATAAATGCACTGCTTGTCGACTAATTTGATCAGTAAATATTTAAAACGGAGATAAATTTATAGTTATTGCATTACTGTATCATTGAATGATGGAAGGCTGTATTCTGATTCATCGCACATATAAATTAAGAAAGTTGTGTATTGCAAGTTGGCGTAACAGCGTGTAATAGTGGTGGTGGCTTCAAGAGTTGCATGTAATGGTGCTGAGAGTTTTAAAAAGGCTTGATGACAATTTATTTAAGGGTGTGCGTCACAATTTTCTTTTTTTCTTATATATTAAAGCAATATTGTTATTAGTTTTCCAGCAAAACTACCGCATAGTTTGACATGCAAATTAAACCATCTTAACCGCGACTTTTTTCCATTTGGCAACAATTTCCGAAAAATTCTTAAGCATGAAACGTTTTTTTATAAAAAAAACTTTAAGTTCCATGCCGTTTATTTCATACAAGTATTCCGAAGAAAAAGTGAACTCGCGTAATACAAACCGAATAGCATAGAACTTGAGCATTTATAGATGTTTACACATGCCAGGAGAAAAACCAACACAACAAATGTTGCGAATCCGTATTTAAAATTATTTAAAGTTTTTTTTTTTTTTTTGAGAATACGGAAAAACAGGGCAAAAAAATTTTTTGCTATTGATTTCAATTTTGCTAAAAATATTGTATGCAATGAAGATTTGTTATATGCTTTCGCACAGTTATTTTTTTACGCATTTTGAGTTCCATTTTAGCATTTTTCTGCAATTATTTCCATTCGTTTTTTTCGTCATACCATCCTTTTCAACATTTTTGTCAAAGTAGCAATAGTTTATGCAAAACTGTATTTGCTTTCGTATTCTTAATCTTTAGTTTTATCACATTTGCTTTATGTATGCAGAATTACTACGCATACAACTTGTTACTTCGTGCCCATTTATTATATCATTAAATTGCAAAATCCATACTGCTCACAATCTCCAATGTTTTTATGTGTAGATTTTTAAATGCCTCATAAACACCCTTTTTCAAATAATTGTATTTATTCATCTAACTTGCTTTTAGTGAGACTACACTCTTCATAAACACAAGTCAATCCTGCGTGCCCCGTACGTTTGCAAATGATGGGCGAAGCCCGGCTTATTTGCTAGCATACTAACTAATCTTGTGAGGCCACAGAGAATATTTATCATGTACACTTTTCCTATTTGTCGTTACATGTGCATGGTGCACATGATGACATTACAATTGCCATGACATATTCCATGCAAGGCCACATTCCTTTAATTGTTTGGAGAAGCTACTTGATTTATTTTAGTTTATTACTGCAATTAGCGCCATAGGAAGGTTTTTCCACGCTGCATCTCTTACTATAAGCTTTCATATTCATGCAAAAAATATGGCTGTTGACTCAACTCATTTAATATACATGCATAAAATATCTGTTTCACTTTGCAGAGCTATTTCGTACAAGACTATGATCCCACGATAGAGGACTCCTACACAAAACAGTGTGTCATTGATGACACCCCTGCCAAATTAGATAGTACGTCTTCTTTGTTTTCTTAACAATTATAAAATTTTCCACCATTTGTATCCTGTACTAACTAACTACTGGACTAACAGGACATGTATACGCATTGTATCTTGTATCCTCTTTATGCATAATTTGCTCACAACGATTATGTTTCCCTATTTTCAGTTTTGGATACTGCTGGTCAAGAAGAATTTAGGTACACACATGCTACAGTATAGTTTGGCATGATTTTTCTATCTTTTCAAATTTTTTGGGCATACTAACTAACATAACATGCATTTTTTACAGTGCAATGCGAGAACAATATATGCGTTCCGGGGAAGGTTTTTTACTCGTCTTCTCTGTGACAGAGCGCTCCTCATTTGATGAGATCAGCAAATTTCATCTTCAAATTTTACGTGTAAAGGACCGAGATGAGTTTCCCATGTTAATAGTTGCCAACAAATCAGATCTGGAGTCTCAGAGAGTCGTTAGTGATGATGAATCTTTTACTTACTTCTATGTCTAAAGTTTAAATTACATTGTGATGATGAATAATTCTATTTATTGAGTCATGTGCGTGTGTATGTGTGTCGATGATTCATCACATTGAAATTGACTTGCAATGTTTGAGTACTTATTTACTACTCGTATGATAAGCCAAACTGATTAGTTTTGTTGTCCATTTTAGGTGGGTAGAGAAGAAGCTCAAAATCTTGCCAAACAGCTTCGCCTTCCTTTGATAGAGAGTAGTGCAAAATCTCGAATGAACGTAGACCAAGCATTTCATGAGCTCGTACGAATAATTCGGCGATTTCAACAAGTGGAGAGACCTTTGGCTAAGCAGCATCGGAAAAAGAATAGAAAATGCTTGTTACTTTGATGGTCATGCAATTTTATCATGAGCTCTGCTCCTCCAGCTCTTTCAAATGTGCATGCTAACTAACTATATACAAATTTTGTATTAAATAGTTGGTCCAGCACAGAAGATGCTAAAAAAGTAACTAACCACAGATAGCGTATATAATTTCAATGTATTTGCCAATCTCGCTGCCAACCATTATCCAGTTAAGTTGTACGTTAATAAGTACTGTAGAATAAGCCAAGCATAAATGTTTCTGCATGATGTACTCACTTCTCAGTCAATCTGTTCAATGGAAAAGTGCAATTGTACACCTTCAACGACCAGAACACGGAATCTGCAGTTCGTCTGACACACTAAAAATGTATGCAAGACTTTGACAGTTTTTGGGTAACTTGTGTGTTTTGACAGACGAGGTATGACAGAATCCGAATTGTGTATAAACCGTCCAATGGCTAAACTGTAGTTCTGAAAAGTTCGTATGGAATTACTGGAATCAAGATTGAAATGAACTAACGAACCAAGTGGCCACTGCTAAATGAATCAGCACTATAAGTTACAGTAAGCTGTTATAAGTAAAAAGTTTTTAGCTGGTAGCTTTTTAAAAATTTACTTGTATATAAATTTAAGCCGGATTTGAAAAGACTATGAATGCACAAATGGATGTGCACAAAAATCCGTCCACTTTTTTAAAAATCAGTTGTATATTAGCGATTCAAATTTTGAGATATTTGGATTCCTGAGGCCTGGAAATCGCAATTGCCCTTTTTAAACGCGCTATAGATTTATAAAATAATATGATGAGTGATCTGAGAAATCATCAAGAAGCCCAATAATTGTTGTACCCTGCAAATTAATTTTTACATGCACGTTTTGTTGACATCATACTTTTGAAATTACATTTAAATAAGCAGTCAATTCAAATGGTTCGCTAATTGTGTGCATGCTGTTGTTCACTAAAAGATTTTGATTGAGTCACTTTGTGTTCATTAATTGTTATTATGGCTACTTCATGTCTATATATATGTGTATGAGTGTTCAGTTTATATTTTCATAACGCTATAATGATAATTAAATATGGAATTTAGTATAGTGAATGAAATTCTGTAGAAATCACTCATATGCCTCTGTTTTGTTATTTGACTACTCCTTTTTTTATATAGCATTTAGAAAAGTTTCACGCCAGTGTCTAGTGTGGCAGTAGCTAGCATAAATGATAAATGTTTTATAAATAGTTGCTACAATGGGGCAAAATGTGGTCTTCCACAAACGAAATTCGAAATGAACTATAAAGGTAACAAATAGCATGTGTAGCTAGTAGCTATTTAATAGCGTGCGTTGAGAATCAGTCTTTGAATTATATTAAAGACGCTAAAATAATATTGCCTAACTTACCGGAAGCCATGCAATTAAAGAGTGTATTATTTAAACTTCATATAAACTAAATATAACTCACAGCTAGATTTATGCCCTATTTTAATGATATAAAGTGCTTTGTAATGAAATCAAAGTGCTATATCCTACAAATTTTCAAAAAAAAATAAAGAACTGAATAACCGGAAAGCAGTTGTCCCCTTTGGAACATGTTCATTTCATTTCACATAATATACCTTCTGCGGAAAAAGGAGGTAAATTTTTCCTGTCCTGTGTGTGTTAAATTTGTGTAGTAGGATAGGATAAAATTTACCTCCTTTTTGCGCACAAGGTATACTTTCAGTCATAATGTATAGTAATCGGATACATTTGATTTACTTTTACAACCAAACACTATCATCAAAAGGACTAAATTAATAATTTTTCCACTCGAATTACAAAGCCTCAGATACAACACTCCTGTCACTATATACTATACTAGCTGGCGAAATAAAGCCTTCCCTATGCAAATCAAAATAAATGAATGTTACTACGTTCTGAATGTTTTGCGGTATACGATTTTATTTAACAAGTTCATTTCAAATTTTCATGATGCATAATACATATACACAACAAATCATATCATATTTCTCGCATTTTGCTGTACGGAAAATTAGTTACAGCACAGCACGATTGCATTATTCCACATTTTCTAATGTTATTACTGCGTGCACCAATGCCACCCGCACTCGCTACCAAACAAAAAACATACAAGAATAAATTCCAATCAAATACATCATTGCTGGTTCATCCTACGTCTACAGTGATAAGATAGCACTGCATTCAGGATTGACAGTTCATTCATAATCGGACTTGTATTTTGCTAATGAATATTTAGGGGTACAAAAAATTATAATCAAGCGATGAGTTTCGGTAACAATCAATCCAAATTATAGTATTTTAGTTAGTTATTAAACATATAGTGTTTGTTAATAATATGGTTGAAATGAACTCGTGAGTGTTTACACCGTAATGGTACAGTGTTTGTCAATTTAATTGTTACAATACTTTTGATAGAAAACAAAAATTCGACACCTGAACCGAGGGAAAATGTAACTACATAGGGTTTATTGGTGAAAGTGTAGTAAATGTATATTACATAATTCAGTGCATTTAGCAAAATTGGCAACTGTAGCTATATTTTACATTGAGTCTTAGGAATTCGTCTTCAGTAAACGAGAGAGGCTAAAGAAAAATAGCCACATCAAAGGAAATGGCATACTCAGCTCAAGTTTCCAGGAAGACGAACTTAATTTATGTTCATACAGTGAGGTAAAGCTACTTATGTCCGTAAGTTCAATGATGTGATTTGTAATTATTTGCACGTCCGGAAAAAATATTTTAACCTATTTCGTGATCTGATGTTGATGGTATTAACAAAGGATTTCCTTTTCGTTCATTTTTCTTTCAGCCCAATCTTTTCTTACGAACTTTAATCTAGAAATATTCTTTCGTGTAAGCTTTGCACATACGCAGTCTAAATGTCTACCAATTCATTTTTAACTAGCCAACTATTCACAGAGACAAGATACATAACGTAATGCATATATTATAATATATATAATGTATTTTTACATGAATGTTGTACCTGCGAATTTACACAAAAAGTGCATTACGCACGCGTATTGTTAATGATTAATACTAAATTCTGTTACCTGCGCATTTAACATCAACTTAAAGAGTATAGTTAGTTAAGTTATAAGTACATTCCTAATACTATGCAACCGTAATTAGACAAATTCTTGATCATTTTCTTCTAGTATGCGTGTATTTATTTCATTAGTATTCAATAATAAGGGGCCAGGATCATTATCTTGAACTTATGAAATTTGAACTAGAATCAGAGCGTAGTGAGGGAGGGATGCATAAATGCAAAGAATGAGAAACACAGAAAAAATTTAAAAGTATATCTACTTATGCATAAGATTTTTGTAATTGACTAATCCATCCACGATTGTTCTACACAAGCTTTAACACGTTTTTCATACTCGCGGCGATTTTCTTTATAAAGTTGAGCCGCCATTGAATTTGCTGGAGAATTAGGATTCGGGTCACTCAACAATGACTGTAATAGAAAGCAATCATCATTTTAATACCCAACGAATTCGATAATAAACGAATTTTTAGCTTCAGTCGTATTATAAAAATCTGCATTTAAAACTTCAATTGAAAATGCTGTTACCTGAATCGAAGTTAAAATCGCAGAAACGTCATACGTTGGTGACCAACGATTTTGTAAAATATCCAAACAAATGCCTCCATCGGCATAAACATTGGGATGAAACATTTTGGAAACAAATCTCACAGTCGGCGGTTTATTCGGATATTCTTCAGTGAACTCGATGGTCAATTTAAATGTACCATCTTCAAATGGCGTCTCATGAGGGCTGATAAATATAATTCAATAAAATTAAAAATTTCAAGATTAAAGGAATTGAATTTTTTAAACGAGAGACAAACAAGAGCAAAAAGAAAGTATGTGAAACCAAAAAATGCTTTCTCACCCAAAAATTATTGCATTCCATAAAAGAATATTATTGTCAGTCGGGGCCCCGCTTACTCCAGCTGGAGGATCTTCTTGCAATCTTTTAAAATAATGATAATAATTAAAACTGAGAAATGTATAACATAGACGCACATACATTGTCATGATGTTTTGCCACAGAACGAGTCCATTATTTGACAAGTTTACTGAATTTCGTTCATTAAATACTGAATTCTTGAGATATTTGTTTCTGGAGCTTACCTTTTAAAGTCTCTCATCAATCGCCTACGAGCAGGAGTAGACATGGTCTACAATTAATAAGTCTTGAACGTCAGAAGAGCGAAAAGATTTTCGACGGACAGTATTTTAAAATTCAAGAGATCAAAGTCAGAATTCCAGCCTCTCTACGGAAGTTGCTTTTGTTGAAACTGCTGAATTGGAAGGGACGTTTGTATATTTTATCGTAAGAGCGAAGAGCCGTTAGTTCAGTTTTCCAAGTTTTAGTTTCAACCTCCTAGCTGCAAATCAAGCAGTGTGATAAATTCAGCAATTCAGTATATATGACAAATCTAAAATGCAATCGCATTACTCACAAAATTGACCAAACCAACTAAACCGACCATAGTCAGTTAGTAAGTAGAGATTGAACACTATGACACAGGAAGTTTGCTTTTCGTAATTTTATACGTCAAGTTATGAACACTGTATAAGCTTTATTGTCAGTAATTTGCAGCAATCATTGCACACCAATCAATAAAAAAGCGTCATCAAGATGATCCAAACAGTTTTGTGACTTTAACAAAACGTTTAAAATTTTAAGATTTTACTGCTGATCAAATAATCGTAATCGTAAGAATACTATAGTGAGTGGCCTATAAAGTAACAGTAACAGGATAAAATTTAGGTCACATAAACGAACTGCGGAAAAGATATTCGTTGGTCAAAAGTTGTCACTATTTCGACGAAGAATAAATATACCCTATCATCTTACGACAAAAAAACGCAAATTCTCCCCTATATACCTCTTCTCCGTACAAAACAGATTAATGTTTCAAATTTAAATTCACTTCAAAAACAAATTTCCTGAATCTTCGAATGAAAATCTTACAACAAATTAATGCCAACTCTAACAACCTGGCTTGAAATTTTACTAGTCTTACCTTTATCTTTAGGCAGCAACTTAAAAATATGACCAGCGGTGATGTAATTTTCCACGATTTTTTCTCAAAAATTGAAACGTAATCGTCGTTCACTAGAAAATAGATAGTTACCTAGCCTGGTTGATCATAGAACAACTGTACTGTGATGAGAACTGCTGATACTCTGTGCTTGTACTTATACTTAGTGTGTAAAAGATATAAATAAATAAAAAGACCACATTGGGGAAGCATATATACATATAGCAACCATATGCGTATATCCTTCACTTTAGTACAATTTGCTACGGGTATATTTTGCTTGCTATGGCGCTATGGGTGCCTTTTCCTGCAATATCGTTTGCAGTTTAGGTTTAGTAAATAAGTTTGCAAAGAGCAGAATGTGCGTTGAATGGTCACCAAAAGCCAACTCCAACCCCTTCCTCACATGTATGCCGTTCAGGAGAGGCCCTACTACTATATGAAATGCGCATATCTTTCTATATGTCTAGAAAAAATATAGTGTCAGCGCTACTAACTAACTAAAAGATAACGTTTGCATTCCCGTTGCTACGAATCACACACAAGAAATATGGGGGAGTATTGCCAAAATTGACCGACGTAATACAGGCAGAGCGCAGCAAGTAACTGTTTTTGCGTCATGCTATATGGATCTTCTACAACTAACTAAACTACAAAATATCTTTGTCGTCATCACAGCTTGAGTTAGTTAGTTAGCTACACTGATGTAGATGCAACCAATCTAGAGAAAGACGGACGTGTGCAGTGTCAAAATGTCAATTCAACATTTATCTTAACTGTGCGATCATCTAACATAACAAGAAGTTGCAGATTATTGATTGATCGCTTACTTTGGGTTAGCTCTGGGTACTGAAAATCGGTTCGAACTGATCTAATTGATTAGTTAATTGAATGATTAATGCTAGTAATGAAAGCAACGCAAAAAATCAAAATCTTATTTATAACATTGAATCTTGAAGTAATAAAGTAACTTCACTTGTGTCGCGTGACATCGGGGGTAGAATTTAATATGGGTTCGCTTACCAAATGAAGATCTCACGGTGGTAATTTAAAGCGTTTATTTATCAACGTAAGATAGTTTTTAATGTAGAATGTTTCGTTTTTAAACCGAAAAAATGAGACGAAAAAAGTTCTTAACTTGACTGTTATGATAATGTAGTTTGTATTCAATTCAGCGAAGTGCGTATATATATTATGCAATGGTTGTTCCTAGAAAATAAGTGAAGTAAGTGCTACTGTGCATGAAAAGTTTTGCTACCATGCATTTATAAACGTTTATTGCAATTAATGATGATTAAATTAGGCAAAGGATTAGACGGGATAGTTGAGGAGTATATTACATGAGTTCCAATCATTTGTACAGTATGGTGACTTTTACATAATTACAATGTTTTTAAATCACTTTAGTGATACCTTTGATGATGGGAAGAATGCAGATTTAGCTACACAAATTTACAATCATTGATGAAAAAAGAATGAGGAAGGTTATATACTCCTAGTTCTTTTTAGAGTAAAACAAATTTTTCGTATTAATGGAGGCTTCAAATTTTTTAACATTAATGCATTCCAGATCGGACTTATTTTCATTCCCTCCTCTTGGTTGCAGTTTTAGTCTATTGATTCCAGAGTATTTGAGGCTTCTTTGAATTTTCTAGGGTATTTTCATTTGTCATGTTCTATTATTGAGATGCCATGCATTTTCATTAAAGCTGTGAGTGGGGTAGTTTCTGATTTGAGCATAGGGTGCCGAAGTTTCTTTTTTCGAGCTAATATCTGCAAGATGCTAATTGGGTTTTGTTTCTGTATTTCTTCCCGTCCCTCCGACATATTATTATAGGGCAGCCATCATAACAAGCCTGTAGATTCCAGATGATGAATTTGACTTCTGCTTATTATTGCTTAAACTGGTTTATAGTAAATTTCTGCGTCAGCTGTGCGGCTTATGCAGTGGGCAAGTTTGTTGGTCATGCCCATGCATGGAATCACTAATCTTTTTATGAATAGGTCCGAATTGTTTAAATTGTTGGCGGATACTGTAGTTGGGTTGTTTATTCGCTCTCATGCGATCCATCTTTTGCAGGATTAGTTTCTAAGGATTATTGCTCAAATCCAGGACTTCAATTACATGTGAGATTTCTTGATCTACTTTGTCTTCATCACAGATTTTTTGAGCTCTGTTAACCAAAGAGTCCACTACGGAAAATTTATGACATAATGGTTGATGAGATTTAAAATCCAAATATTTATCTGTGTTGTGTGGATTCCGATAAGTGGAGAAACCAAGAGTAAAATCACTCTTCATTTCTACCATACAATCCAGAAATGTTAGTCTGTTGTCTTTCATGAGTGAATTGAATTTCTGATGATTAAATCAGTCCAAGTAGTTCGTTAGTTACGTCATGTTTGTAGCGGAATTACAAGAAATGCCAGACTTCAGAAAATAATTGTAAAAACAACCACTCAAACAGATCATTTTATTTTGCATGAAATTTTACAGTTGATTCATTCCACCAGTCCCTTAATAAAGGCTACTTAAATGACATACCACCATAATATGTTAGTGTAAGCATGTGAAGGGGCAAATTAACAATGTAATCATAAATAAATTCTTTATTCTCGGAAATATATGTTAAGACTAGAATCTATGGCTAATATTTTTGGGAGAATTAGCTTATAATCATGAAATATCAAATATTCTATTAGGTTGGTGCAGTGAGTTGGCTCCCAGTTTCATTAATGCTAAAACTATTTATAATTTGTATGAGTAGTCGAAAGATTCAAAGTGCAGTTAGTAGTTGAATTAGTGGCGTGGTAATGAAATTCCCTACGAGATTACACACACCTTATGATAATTTCTTGATCAGATTTTTAGTGCAATAAATATGACCATCATCAAATGATGGTATTGATATCTTACAAAGTCTTTGATAGCAAAAGCTTTTGCTGTGCGAACTGCAAACTACAGTTTACAAGTTTGCATGCTTGAGCTACAATATAGCAAAACTATATTGGCTGCAAACAAAAAATATACTCTAAAATGGCGCACAGAAAAGCATATCTCAAATGGCACATACTACGTAGTATGTCATTCTTGAAATTCTTGCTTCCATCTTTGCTAACTAAAGTAAAAGCATTGAGGTCGTTTTTTATTTTTCAAATTTTTTTTTCTTCAAAAAAGCATAAATGCACTAATGCAGTAATATACAACGCAGGATTTATAGAATTTGCATTCTCATATTCTGCACCCATTGTACCTTAAATGTAGGCATTCTTGACATGAACATTTATCCACATGAAATATCTCTATTTTGCTCAACGACTGTAATTGAATGAAATAAATACAATCTACAATGTTGTAGAAAGTCCATAAAATAGAGCCTAGACTCCGTGGAGATGAACTAACATACTATTTTTTTAATATTTTTTTTAAACTTTATAGTGCAACATCACAATGATATCTCATCATTTGTATCTCCCATCCACATCATGGGAACTGCAAAGCATCGCATTTATGGAAGTTTATTTCAATACATGACTAGCATTGAACTGCAAAAATATGAGTGGGAATGAAAATATATGAGCCTCACGAATGTGCTTATATATTTGGTACTGATTGACTAACTGACAAGAAAGCTATGTCCACGGCCGCACATAAAATCTCTAAATGTTAATTACAAACCAACTACTGACCCTCTGCCCCATACAAATAAGTCGGTAGATCATGTGTAAATTGTTTTCCATTAGGAATCACAGCAGGAGAATAGTAGTCAGGGAAAAATCCCACTTTTGATCCATGACCACTTCTGCCCAAACGGATGAAATTGTTCCGCCCTGGACCAGCCCGACCCAGCCGGATGAAGTTGTTCTTTTTGGTTGCATAGCCAGACACCATTGTTGGACCAGCAGTGGCTCCAAAACGCCCATCTCGACCGAATCGAATAAAGTTACTGCTACTAGCTCGTCCTCCGCGGGCAAAATATCCTAGACCAGGAAAGTACCAGCGGGCAAGGTTATTAGGACGCGGGAACAATGTGATGGATCTCAACATGCGATGCAATTCAGGAGATTTACTTAGCCATTCTTGTTCTGTGAGCCTGGGACTGTACTCATCCTTATCCTCTGCTGCTTCAGTGATTTCATTTATTCCCATGTTGTCTTGTTGGCGTTGCAAGGACTCTGATGAACTTTGAGAGTCCAAGGATCTAGCGAATCTACTTTTCCCTGACAGCAATCCAGAGTTCAGTTCTCCATGTTCTTTTTTGTGGCCCAATGAATTGCCTCTCATCGAATTTGCTACCGCCAGCACTGTGCTTAGAATCATTAGTCCTAGAAATAAGTGCAAGGTGGAGTCTGCTTTAGGTTTCATCGTTGGCATATTCAGCCCTGTAAAGAAAAAAAGTGCGCGTTAGATGGAGTTTCTATAGGCATTGGAGGATCCAGCTACAATTCTATTTTCAGTGGCTAAATTATTTAATTCTTGGCTAAAAAAATCCACACGTATTTCTTCTATATTGAGTTTCCAAATACACCAAGTGTGTTACAGTAATTTATTTGCTGCAAAGTAAGTTCAATATATTTTTGTTGCATACAATGCTGTTATGAAAGCAAAAATGTACGTACGTAGGCTGGTTTGAACACAGAAGAACAAAAAAATAATCACGTCTTATTAGTCATTAATGAGCAAGCAAAACGCATTCATCATTGAACACCACATTTTCCGCTAATTATGTCTCCATGGATGAGGCCAAAATGGGAAAACCGATTAAGTTTGCCAACGCATGAGAGTCAGCCCGGGCTAATAAATCAGAATCCCAGTCCGTTTGATGCAGTCGTTACCAGAATTGTTTATAGTTCATATTTCACAAAGTTTGATCCACAAACTCTACGAGCAAAATCCTTCCCAGTTATTCGTAACATCCTATTATCGCAAAATCAAGTGAAAGTGCTTTTAAACAGCAAGAAAAATAGCCTACCGCATAGTACGGGGCAAAGTGGGACCTAATCTTTTCGGGCACGAGTTCAGGAAACGTTTTAGGAGTAATTGTACGGCCCGCCGTTTAAATTCAAGCAACAACTCGAGTCAATTACTTTTATTTCCCACAATATTATGTCAATTTAATATTAACTCGGTTGGGATTCACAGTAATTCACTTACACAATGACTATAAACTTGCTTATCTTATCTAGCCTTAACGGGTTTTTTTCAACCCATTTTCATTCAGTTAGTAATAAAATCCGGAAAATAAACTTTCATGGGCTTTTATCAACCTACTATTGTCCACCAACATGAAACTAAAAGTGTAACCCGTGTCAAGAAAAAAAAACTCTATTTTTTCTGCCCTTTTTAATGACAACACATTGGAGACACCAGACACACAAGATTACTATTGGCTCGTCCAGATGATCGCTACACATTGAATGTGAGTACTTTACGACTATTTGTAAACTAGTACATTAGGTAAATATAGTATTGAGTACTGGGTCATAGTTTTATCTCTCCTACATAGCATTCAGCGGTTGAAAGGGGACGTATAATTGACAATTTACGACAACCTATCAATAATATGGGGCTACATTAGATTCTTGTTTTTTCTCGTATTCTATCATGATTCCAACAATATAAACTATGCATATTTCCATGTTTCCGATTAAATACTAACTACCATTCATATGAACCTGGGTCACATAAAAAACGCCAATCTCCAAACGCATTATTAACATCAAACACTTTTTTTAACTACCATAATCAAATACATATTCCCAAATACAAAATACACATTGAAACATTGCCTCGCTCTAGTCTTCCCAAAACGACAGTTTTCAAAAATTTACCTCTTCCAGAGTTTACCAACACCTTCAATCCTCCAAGAAACGCTCTCGATCTTTTTTTCTATTCTAAGTCGGTGTATTTTCACTTACTCACTATAGTCACTATACTTCCCAGTCAAAGATGATAGACAACTCAATTCACCACAACGGTCGACAAAGAAAGGAAAATGGACCAACAGAGAGACTGCATGTGTTTATCACTAATTGTGAATAAAGGCAGTCAAGATGTAAATAAATAGTAGTCAGTTAGTCACTTCAATCGTTTCTTTGCGAGAAGAAGAAAGTGGAAAATATATCTGTGCCCCATTTGCCTGTTGCTTCGCTCCTTTATAGCTTGATACGGACTTTGCTCGCACTGCGCCCACTCATCATTGGCATAGTCCATGAGGACATTGGTGCTACATAGTGGCTCATTCGTTCGGCCTCCATTGCGGTACAGTCATCATCATCATCATCATCCTGGAACAAGAAAATGTTGAAGAAGGAAAGCACGATCATATGACTCACTTTCTAAAAAAACGCCTCTTGTTTTCCATGTGGATCCCAGGATTTGGCAATATTATATGTCTGTGTCGTTTAAGCTATTCATTGTTGCACAATGAATGCATTTCAGCCACATATGTGTTTTACATTCAAGGGAGCCTGTTTTCCTCATTCAAATATCTTTGGACTATGTAGTTGTATTCTGCATAGAATTCTTGACTCTAGAACTCTACAATCACTACAATGTCATGCTTAAGTAGTGCAGTTTATAAATATTCTGCACTTTATGACAAAAATTAAAGAAAAAGCTCAATAGACTTATAATTAATGAATCAATATCATGATGGATTTGAGCTTAGTTCGTTTAGTAATTAATTATGATGTGTAGGTTAGTTGAAGCTAGTTTTCCGAATCAAACTGTTTTGTTTCAAGGTCTTTATGAACAATACATTCCAGAATAGCTTAAGAACTTTCTCTTGTACAATTTATTGAGCAGGTTGCTATCGACGAGAAAACTTTTCCATGTATTGACGTGTATGACTCTTTAATATAATTTGGTATAAATAAAGACAAATCTTGAGGGTGAAATCTGTGAAAGATAAAGTAACGGTGAGCATTGTGATTGCGGTGAAACTTTCAAGACTAACTTTTACGAGTAAAAATTATTAAGTCCCAACATTGTTGATGTTTTAAAACGCAATCCTACAATCCAGACCAAATTTAAGGTAGTAATTGTACAATTAATCTACGCATGCATGGGTATGTAGCTCACCAAAAGTCAAGTTCGCCGCCGATACTGCTGACGAACTGAATTTGTACAGCAATTGGACAAGTAACCTATTTAAGTCCAGTTTTTGACCAGCACAGTGAGTTGAAAATGCTAATATTGAATAGGCAAAATGGTGGGTAATACGTAGTAGTAGCAATTGTAAATTTCGTGACCGTTACTATAGTCAACATATAAAAACGTCAAATCTAAATATTGTCAACACACAAAATGTCAACATAAAAAATGTCAACAACAAAATGTCAAAACAAAAATGGTCAACATTTAAAAAAAGTCAAATCAAAATAAGTCAAATTATAAAAAATGTCAAAGCTTTATTTACTATGGTCAACTTTTAAAAAATTTTGTGGAAAAGAAAATACATTTATTAAGTTAGGTTGCATGCATACACTTTTTCTGAATTGAAGAATCTCTGTGCATGAAATGTTTTTAGAGGTGTGCGCCGTCGATTCACGTCGTCTTCGAAGCGGTTTTTTTGGCCAAGTTTTCATACCGCCGTCAAATGATAAATGTAAAAACACTACTTAAATTTTTTGAATATTTTGAAGAAAATTTTCTTTTTTAAAGCAAAATTTTGCAAAAAATTTTGGTTGGTTTTTTTTAAATTTTTGCTGTGCCAGTTTGAAATTTGACGTTGCTCAACTTTCAAAAAAAAATTTTTCTTTTCTAGTTCTTGTTTGAAATATTTTATTGTTATCGCAAAGTCTATGGCTTTCCGCCGCCGTTAAAATGATCGACGTCGCCGCCGGTAGTAAATTGCTTTCTACGCCGACGCTGTTGATTTTCAATCGACCCACATCTCTAAATGTTTTTAAAATAAAAACTTGTTCTCCAGTACGCATACTTGGCACATATTTGCAGTTATACGCTATTGTTACCATGGCGTTGTTTATTCCGTGGACAAAACGTCAATGACCTATTGTGAATTGTGACCATTTTTGTTTTGACTTATAGCCGTTTGATGTTTTTTATTTGGACGTTATGTTTTTTGACATTATGTTCTGTTGACGGTTTTTTGTTTGACTTTTTTTTATGTTGACCATATTTTTTTTGACGTTCCTGAGGGTAAGCGTAAATTTAGTCGATATGAATGAGTCTAAACATGCCCCATTTTCTCTCCATGGGTTTTCATTCAGAATGCAAGTGATATTTGCAAATCTTATTTGCAATTTAGAGAAAGAATAAAATTAGTGTAGCAAAAGTGTTTCACAAGTTTTAAACAATATTGACAGCGCATATTTTCAGAAATGTATACTTATTCTTTATCATCGCCATTTAATCATTTATTCATATGTTAGGGTTATGTATTGGTGCAATGGTGAGAAATAGTTCAAATGCATGCATGCGGTGTGTACTGTATTATGAAATACCGGCCTATGGTCAAAAACTTTTACCAAGTATGCAAATATACGGCAATATTATCCTCCATGCCTTGATTAATATATCTACAGTTAGAATTCCTACGGCTTGAATTCTGTAGACTTTCTATGCACCACATTTTGTTAATGTTATACTTGTCCTTTGTCCTGGCCTCAACTCAATTCATATCTATAAGCTTTAATTTCAGGTTTTTACAAAACAAGTATCATTTACTTTCCCAATGTTACTGTCAATATCTAATCAAACGGAAAGAAGTTTTATTGCTGCTGATTTCCATTAAGATTTTAGAGAATTTTCGTTCATGCGGTGTACTGCATTAATGCATTGGTCTGACCTATTTTTCTACACAAATATGGCATTTTCCCTGTTCAGCACATTCGAATAGCAATCTTTATCCAGTCAACACTTTTATCATCAATTAAGTTGACTCAATTTGCTTGTACACAAGTATTATCTTTGCAATAAAATAGGCTTACCAAACAAATTGGAAAATAAGAAAAACAACTTTTATGTATAAATTTACGTTAGTATTCCGGAAGAAAAATAAATCATCCACATAAAACTGTATCTATGAATATTTACTTTGACTACTAAATATCCATTAACTATTTTACTTAGGAATGAGAGAACGCTTGTATGGCATGCTAATAGTCAAGTCTGTGTAATATGTTCGGTCAAAGGTATTCGCATTAAATCCGGAAACATAATTTCCGGAAGCATAATTTCCGGAATTTCAAACTCGGAACGCATAAATTCCGGAATCCATAAAAATCGGAATGCTTATTAATCGGAATGATTAATAATCGGAACGCATTATTTTCGGAAAACCATAAAAAGTAATGTTTTATTAAAACTACGTCAACTGAGTCATATTTATCATATTCTTAAAGCAAAAAAATTAATAGGTTTAACTAA
>Ga0210040_10000765_pt1 | contig 51600 bp, 35 predicted proteins | sample CryGeyCG12114_NA_FD_185462 | JGI IMG/M metagenome (GOLD analysis project Ga0210040, IMG submission 185462) | Groundwater microbial communities from aquifer - Crystal Geyser CG19_WC_8/21/14_NA (SPAdes) (version 2) | ecosystem: Environmental > Aquatic > Deep subsurface > Groundwater | place: USA...
GCGGATCTACCAATGCGGTGCTGCACTTGCTGGCCATTGCCAAAACCGCCGGCGTAGATATTACCATCGACGACTTTCAGCGCATCAGCGACAAAACGCCTTTACTGGCCGATATGAAACCCAGTGGCAAGTACCACATGGAACAGGTACACAAAATTGGTGGTATTCCGGCCGTTATGAAAATGTTATTAAAAGCGGGTTTGCTGCACGGCGATTGCTTAACCGTAACGGGTAAAACTTTAGCCGAAAACCTGGAAAACGTGCCCGATATGGCCACTGATCAGGATGTTATAATGCCGCTCACTCAGCCTATAAAAGAAACCGGCCACATCCGGATATTGTACGGCAATTTAGCCGAAGGAGGCGCAGTAGCTAAAATCACCGGTAAAGAAGGTGAGTTATTTACCGGTACTGCCGTGGTTTTCGACGGTGAATTTGAAGCCAATGATGGTATTTTATCCGGCCAGGTAAAAGCAGGTGATGTGCTGGTTATCCGGTACGAAGGCCCGAAAGGCGGGCCGGGTATGCCGGAAATGCTAAAACCCACTTCTTTAATTATGGGAGCTGGTTTGGGCAAATCGGTGGCTTTAATTACCGATGGCCGGTTCTCGGGCGGCACACACGGTTTTGTGGTGGGCCACATTACGCCGGAAGCCCAGGAAGGCGGCCTGCTTGCGCTAATTCGGGATGGTGATAAAATTACCATTGATGCTGTAAATAACCGTTTAGAAGTAGCTTTAACCGAGGAAGAAATTGCGCAACGCAAAGCAACCTGGCAGCCGCGGCCTTTACGCAAAACTTCCGGCATATTATATAAATACGCTAAATCTGTTTCTTCGGCTTCGGAAGGCTGTGTAACGGATAGATAAAGTAATACATGATTTTCAGTACTTATGACCGAAGAAATAAAGCAAGCTTTTCCGAAGGGTTACAATAATATAGACGAGGCGACCAAAGCCGCGGGTTTTACAATGGCCTCGGATGTATTAACTTGTTCTTTACTGCGCACGTTGGCTGCTTCTAAACCAGAAGGGAAATTTCTGGAACTTGGTACCGGAACCGGGTTATCGACATCGTGGATACTGAATGGCATGGATAATAGTTCTACTTTAATATCCGTTGATAATGAATCGAAATTCTTGGGAATTGCCCAACGGTTTTTAGGCCATGATAGCCGTTTGCAACTGGTTTGCGCTGATGGAGGTGAATGGATTGAAAATAATAAAGCACAAAAATTCGATTATATTTTTGCCGATACCTGGCCCGGAAAGTATCTGCTTTTGGATGAAGTATTAACCATGCTAAATCCTGGTGGATTATATATTATCGATGATATGTTGCCCCAGCCCAACTGGCCGGATGGACACGACCAGAAAGCCATAAATTTGATTAGCTGTTTAGATAACAGAGAAGATTTATTGCTGACAAAACAAGCCTGGGCAACCGGGATAATTATGGCGGTAAAAAAACAGGAGCAGCTTACAATTTAATAATATTAAGAATATTAAGGCAGAATTGCTTTAACTGTAAAAGTTTTCTACAGTGATAAGAGTTTAGTTAAAGCAATAACTTTCTTCTGCTGAAAAGGAACTAAACAAATTTAATAAATGCTGATAGTGAAGACTATCAAAAAAAATATACCTAAATCTAAAGTCTAAAAGTCATGAGTGTAGCAGTAGCAGAGACCAAAGAAAAGGAACCCGAAAACATTATAGCCCAGCGTTTGGTAACGGGGGCGCAAGCCTTGTTGTTGTCGTTGCTGGAAGAAGGTGTTGATACCATTTTTGGTTACCCCGGCGGAGCCATTATGCCCATATACGATGCGTTATACGACTTCCAGGACCAGTTAAAGCACCACTTGGTCCGCCACGAACAGGGCGGTGCCCACGCGGCTCAAGGCTATGCCCGCATTACCGGTAAGCCGGGTGTTTGTTTTGCTACTTCCGGCCCCGGCGCTACTAACCTTATTACCGGCATTGCCGATGCCCAGATAGATTCTACGCCTCTGGTTTGTATTACGGGCCAGGTATCTTCGCATTTGTTAGGGACCGATGCTTTCCAGGAAACCGATGTGTTGGGGGTGAGCATGCCCGTAACCAAATGGAACTACCAGGTAACGCGGGCCGAAGAAATACCCGAAGCCATTGCCAAAGCTTTTTACATTGCTACTTCCGGTCGGCCCGGTCCGGTTTTAATTGATATTACCAAAGATGCCCAGAATGCTACTTTTGGGTATTCTTATACCAAATGCAAGCGCATTAACAGCTATTACCCGGTACCCCGGATAAATTCAGTATCCATAGAAGCCGCCGCCGAACTCATTAACGAAGCAAAAAAGCCATTTGTGTTGTGGGGACAAGGAGTATTGTTAAGCCAGGCTGAAAAAGAACTTCAAACCTTTATTGAGAAAGCCGGTATTCCCGCCGCCTGGACCATCCTGGGCTTATCCGGTTTGCGTACCGACCATCCTTTAAACGTAGGTATGCTGGGCATGCACGGTAATTACGGGCCTAACGTTAAAACCAACGAAGCCGATGTAGTTATAGCTATTGGTATGCGTTTCGACGACCGGGTAACCGGCGACCTGAAAAGGTATGCCCGCCAGGCCAAAATCATCCATATTGAAATAGATGACGCTGAAATAAATAAAAACGTGCAGGCTGATGTGGCGATACACGCCGATGCCAAAGCCGCTTTACAGGCGCTTATTCCTTTAGTAGACGAAAAAGAGCACGCTGCCTGGATACAGGAGTTTAAAGATTGTGCCCAAATTGAATACGAGAAAGTAATGCGGCCCGAAATGTTCCCGGTAGCCGGTCAGATTAAAATGGCCGAAGCCATGCACCAAATCTCCGAATTATCACACGGCCAGGCAGTAGTGGTAACCGATGTAGGCCAGCACCAGATGATTGCCATGCGGTACTACAATTTCAAAGATTTGCGCAGCAATATTACTTCGGGTGGTTTGGGCACCATGGGCTTTTGCTTACCGGCGGCCATAGGCGCGAAAGTAGGAGTTCCTGACCGGCAGGTAATTGCCGTTATCGGTGATGGTGGTTTCCAGATGACGATTCAGGAATTGGGCTGTATTTTCCAGTACCAGATTGGGGTGAAAATTGTTATCCTAAATAATAATTTCCTGGGCATGGTGCGGCAGTGGCAGCAATTGTTTCATCAGAAGCGCTACTCCTCTACCGAAATGGTAAACCCCGATTTTGTGGGTATTGGTAAAGCGTACGGCATTGCGGGCGAGAAAGTAACCGAACGGGAAAACCTGGCAACCGCCATCCAAACCATGCTGGACCACGAAGGGCCTTACCTGCTGGAGATTGTGGTGGAAAAAGAAGACAACGTATTTCCGATGGTGCCGACCGGTGATTCGGTAGCCAACATTCGTTTGGAAGCATAAGTTGTCTATGGATGATAGTCCACAGTCCACAGTTTAGGGGCAATGGATCTTTTGATCCTGGTAATCGGGTATATATTCCGCCGTCCATAGTCCGCGGTGTAGCTAAAGTGGGCTTTAGATGTGGCTAATTACATCTGTTTCTTTGGAAACAGAACATATTTTTGAAAATAATATTAAGTATAAAACTATAGACTACTGTCTATTGATCACAGACCAAAAACCTGTGGATTGTGGACTATCGACTAAAAACATGGCAATGGAAGCGTCTAACTCCGATATAGAAGAAGAAAAAACTTATACCATATTTGCTTTCACCGAAAACAAAGTAGGCTTGCTAAACCGCATCACGGTAATATTTACGCGGCGGCATATTAACATCGAAAGTATTACGGCTTCGGAGTCGGAGGTACCCGGGGTTTACCGGTATACTATTATTATTCAGGGCCGGCAATCGCAGGTAGAAAAACTGGTGAAGCAAATAGCTAAACAAGTAGACGTGCTGCGGGCTTCTTTTTACCTCGAAGAAGAAACAGTTTACCAGGAAGTAGCCATGTATAAAATCCCGATGTCGTCGATGATAAACGGGAGTAAGGTAGAAAAAATAGTCCGGGACAATAATGCCCGCATTCTCACCGTCGATCCCCAATATATTATTATTGAAAAAACCGGGCATAAAGAAGATACCCGCGAATTATTTGATAAACTGGCACCGTTCGGAATATTACAATTTGTGCGTTCGGGCCGGGTAGCCATCACCAAGCACATGAAAGACCTGAGTACTTACCTGCGGGAGCAGGAAGAAGCTTTTTTATAACTGTGATTTTAATGATTTTTGGATGGACTATGATTAAGTATTAAGTCTAATTCAATTATTCAGCAATTAGCAATCAACAATAAATAAGAATCTGTGGACTATCGTCCGTGGACTATTGACTAACTAAAAACTAAACTTAACACAATGGCAAAAATCAACTTCGGCGGAACAGAAGAAAATGTAGTTACCCGTGAAGAATTTCCCCTCGAGCAAGCCCGTGAGGTATTAAAAGATGAAGTAATCGCGATTTTGGGTTACGGTGTACAAGGCCCGGGCCAAGCATTAAACCTGCGCGACAACGGCTTTAACGTAATTGTAGGTCAGCGGAAAGATTCCAAAACCTGGGAAAAAGCTTTGAAAGACGGTTGGGTAGAAGGCGAAACTTTGTTTCCGCTGGAAGAAGCCTGCGATAGAGGTACCATTCTGCAATTCTTACTTTCTGACGCCGGACAAATTGCTGCCTGGCCAATGGTGAAGGAGCGTTTAAAACCCGGTAAAACGCTTTATTTTTCGCACGGATTTGGCGTAACGTTTAACGAACGTACCAGCATTGTACCGCCTAAAGATGTAGACGTTATTTTAGTAGCGCCTAAAGGTTCTGGTACCAGCTTACGCCGCATGTTCCTGGAAGGCAAAGGTCTTAACTCTAGCTACGCTATTTTTCAGGATGCTACCGGTAAAGCCAAAGATAAAGTAATTGCCCTGGGTATTGGCGTGGGTTCGGGTTATTTGTTCGAAACCGATTTCAAAAAAGAAGTTTACTCAGATTTAACCGGCGAACGCGGTACCTTAATGGGTGCTTTAGCGGGCATACTGGAAGCGCAATACAATTTGCTGCGCAAAAGAGGCCACTCGCCTTCGGAGTCTTTCAACGAAACCGTAGAAGAATTAACCGAAAGCTTAATTTTATTAGTTGCCGAAAACGGCATGGATTGGATGTATGCCAACTGCTCTACTACTGCTCAGCGCGGCGCTTTAGACTGGAAAGGTAAATTCCGCGATGCCGTTGCCCCAGTTTTTGAAGAATTATACGACAGTGTAGCCTCCGGCGAAGAAGCCCAGCGTTCTATCGATACCAATAGCCAGCCCGATTACCGCGAAAAATTAGATGCCGAATTAACTGAATTACGGAATTCTGAAATGTGGCAGGCCGGTGCGCAGGTACGCAAACTGCGCCCGCAGAATAATTAACTAGTCCATAGTCGATAGTCCACAGTCCACAGAAATTTATTTAGATTTTTCTGTCGACTGTGGTCTGTAGACTATAGACCAAAAACAAAGAATATGTCAGAAGTAGTGACGGAGGCTGCCCGGCAGTTGATCTCAGTAGAAGGAATAAAGGCGGCGGAAGAACGGTTAAAGGGCGTAGTAGTGCATACGCCGTTAATCCGGAGCATTAATTTATCGGAAAAGTACGGTGCTAATATTTACCTGAAGCGGGAAGATTTGCAGGTGGTACGCTCGTATAAATTGCGGGGCGCTTACAACAAAATTAAAAGTTTACCGCTGGCCCAGTTGCAAAACGGTATTGTTTGTGCCAGTGCCGGCAATCACGCCCAGGGTGTGGCTTATGCTTGTCGGCAATTAGGCATCCGGGGGCATATTTTCATGCCGATTACTACGTCTAATCAAAAAGTAAAGCAGGTACAGTTGTTTGGCAAAGAGTTCGTGGAAGTGGTTTTAGTGGGCGATACTTTTGACGATTCGTACCACGAAGCCCGACTGTTCGCTACCAAAAATAACATCGAATTTATTCATCCCTTCGACGACCCGAAAGTAATAGAAGGCCAGGCAACTGTAGGCTTGGAAATATTGCAGGACCTACCGGATACCGTAGATTTACTGTTTCTGCCGGTAGGCGGCGGCGGTTTAGCCGCCGGCGTATCGAGTTATTTCCGGCAGGTTAGTCCGCATACCCGCATTATTGGCCTGGAGCCCGAAGGTGCTCCTTCTATGAAAACCTCCCTGGAAGCCGGCCATAAAGTAACCCTGGACCACATTGATAAATTTGTGGATGGCGCCGCAGTGAAAGCCGTAGGGGAGCTGACCTTTTCTATTTGCCGGGAAACCCTGGACGATATGGTGCTGGTGCCGGAAGGCAAAGTTTGCTCTACTATTTTGCAACTGTACAACGAAGAAGCAATGGTAGTAGAACCGGCGGGTGCTTTATCTATTGCAGCTCTAGATTTTTTTAAAGCCGACATAAAAGGCAAAAATGTAGTATGTGTGGTAAGCGGCGGCAACAACGATATTACCCGTACCGAAGAAATAAAAGAACGTTCGCTGTTATACGAAGGCCTGAAGCATTATTTCATCGTTAACTTTCCGCAGCGGGCGGGCGCGCTAAAGGAATTTGTAAACGATATTCTGGGGCCTACCGACGATATCACCCACTTTGAATATACAAAGAAAAACAGCCGCGAAAAAGGCCCGGCACTGGTAGGAATTGAGCTGCAAAGCCGCGCTGATTTCGATAGCCTGGTAAAACGAATGGCCGACCGGAATTTCCATTGCGAATACATCAACGACCGGCCCGAGTTCTATCATTTCATTATCTAAGTTTTCCGAAAATCCAGATGTTGGAAGGTTATTAAAACCAGGATTAATCTGGTTAGCGTACTGCTTAAAATGGGTGTTCATCTGGCATGGATACCCATTTCTTTTTTCAGGTACTGCTATTTGCTACGTTTTTGTACTGCTTGTAATCAGGAGGAATGGTATATATTTATTGCTGCGGCTTTAAAGTTTTACCGACGCAAATATTTTCAGAACGGTAGATTCATCTTGGATGTCCTGACCGTAAATAGTTAGTTTATTCAGGCTGTCCGCTTCAATATATACCCCAATAAGGCCTTGGCCCCTTTCTTTGGGTTGTACAATTAGTGCGGGCTTGTTGCTGATAATAGTGGTAGTCCGGATATACGTAGCCGAAGTTTCTTTTTTTAAGTCGTAAGCGTACCAGCCATAATCGTATAATAATTCATCTTTGCCATTGGTTATCACCCCAACGGCCGAATCATAACCTTGCCGGGAAAAGCTTTCCCAATTGATTGGTACCTGTACTCGGATCTGCCCCAAATCCAAAGTTTTGTTTTCCAATTCGTTTTTCTTACAGCTTAATAGCAGCAAGAATATAAAGAATATTAATGCTAACCGATTTTTCATCGCAATGAGCCTTTTTTACTCATGACCCCTTAAGTAAGCAACTGGTTGCATTTAATGGTAAATAAGTACGATGACAGAGGAGAGATTTAGTGAATGAGTGATTGAATGATTATTAAATATTTAGTCTATTGCTTGGTTAAGGTTAATTTTGTCCACTTACTTACCAGTAAATATTTCGGGTTTTCCTTACGTACAAGTACAATATCGGCTTTGTGGTTATAAGAAGCCTTTTCTGAGTTCTTAGTGAAAGCTATATAGAAATTGCGGAGTAGGAATCTAAGATTATATCGGCTTACTGATTTTGTCCGTTTTAGCGGCATTGTTTTCTGTTGGGCAAGGAAGTTGTAAATGTAGTAGTGTAGCCGGAGGCAGAGAAAATAGCCAGGTTGATGGCGAAGCTTCGGGCAGGCAGGGTAGTATTATGAGCTGGGGTGCTTACTTGGTGGTAGAAAGTTTTACACGTAAGCGTTGAAATGCATTATTGGTTTTCCCATTCTTTGCCGTATTTAACTTTTTCCAGAATAACCGCAATATCCTCCGCCGTTAAGGGTTTGGATATAAAGTCTTCTACTTCATCTAAGCTTTTAGCCTGAATAATATCTTTAGCATCAACCGCTGAGGAAAGCATAAATAAACGGCAATGCGCCGTGTAAGCGGCTGGTAGCGTTTTATAAGCCTTTATAAATTCCCAACCATCCATGCCGGGCATATTTAAATCCAGAAAAATCATATCCGGAAAAATATTGTTTTCCGGAATTATACGCTTAAAAAAAGCCAAAGCCTTTTCCGCACTGGTAAAGCATTGCACTTCTTGGGCAAAAGCTTCCCTTAAGATCAATTTCTCTGTAATAAAATTGCTGATGCTATCATCATCAATTAAAACAACCGTCTGAAAAGGAGCCATTTACTTAATTAATTTTCAAAATACTATATTTATTGGGCCTCATCTGCTTTGTTTTTAATGCTGAAGGTACTACCAAGAATTTCTGTTTGCTGTAACTCCAGGCATCTTGCCCACATTTTATCTCCAGGCTGTCATTTAACCATAGCTCGTTAAAAAGCCAGGAATTTATTTAGCAAAGCTACACAAACATTTTATTAGCAATATAGTATTATTTTAATTATCTAATACAGATCAGCAGAAATTTATCCTTTTTGGTGCCGGTACCATGCTGGCGGAGCACTACGGACACCTATCATAAGACAAAATAGCCTTTATCCGGATAAAGAAGTCTTGGTCAACCGGGTTTACTTTTATGAAGAATATTATCTGTGCAGCAGATTATAAAATTCCGAGACCACTAACACTACTTACTTCACGGTAATGCTGGCAAGTTACCACCCATTTTATAAACCAATTCTTTTACTTTATCGGGGTTTTTACTTCTGATTACTTATCTCATAAACGCCCTTAAAGCTAACCATATACCTGAAAAGATATAATTGTGCAACTTACTGTTTAGGGTTATCCAGCTATCAGATAAAAAGATTTGTTTTAAAAGTGGAATATTTCTAAAATAGATAAATAATTAATTTTTGGTATTTATAGGTTTAGTACAAAAAATATTTATGATAGTATTTGAAATAAGATTACTAATCTGTATATTTGAGTGTATTTAAATAAAATAGTACCAAAGTAGTAAAAACTGCATTATTGTAAGTCGCCTAACATAATACAGTTTTACAAGCATGTTGTTCTGCCCTTTATTCTCTAAACACGTATTTAAATGAATCTTTTAAAAATATTATTGGCAGAAGACGATCCGATGAATCAGCTTCTGATTAGGAAGGTGGTGGGCGATGCCGGTTTTAAGCTGGATGTAGTAGAAAATGGTCAAATAGCCATTGATAAGTTACAAGAGCAGGATTATGATTTGATTTTGATGGACGTAGAAATGCCCGTGATGAATGGCTATGAGGCCACCAGTTACATTCGGGAGCATTTGGGGCTGAAAAGTAATATTCCTATTATTATGGTTACTAATGTTAATGGCTCGTACGAAGCTGCTAAGTGCATGTTGCTGGGTGCCAATACTTATCTTTCCAAACCCTTTAAATCAGAACAGCTCCTCGAAGAAATTGCAACTTTGGTTATTTAATGCAATTGCTGCTATTGCATCAAACCAAAGGCTATTCGGGTAAAGTACTATTATTAGTTTACTTCAATCGTCGCTTTCATAAGTTATTATTATAACCATCCTGAATAATACTTTATTAGCTTGCCCTAAGCTTGATTTTGCATTATTTATGCTTCCGATCTTAAAATTTCCAGCGGCGAACGGTTTAATATGCTGCGGCTGTTAAACAAGCCAATTACTACTGTTAGCGCCGAAACCAGGAAGAATAAAATAATAATAGGTAAAATCTGCGGCGTAAAAGGCGTTTCAAAATCGAATTTAGCCAAAGCCCAACTGCCGCCTAAGGCTATAATAATACCAGTGGCCGCGGCCAACCCACCCAGAAAGAAATACTCTAAAGCTGTAATCAGTAATATTTGCCGGCGGCTAGCTCCCAGGGTGCGCAGCAATACACTTTCCTGCATGCGCTGGTACTTGCTGATCAGCACCGATGAAATGAGCACGACCAGGCCCGTAACAATACTAAAGCCCGCCATAAACTGAATAACAAAGGCAATTTTATCTAAAATCTCGTCTAAGGTTTGTAAAATCAGGCCCAGGTCGATAACCGAAATAGTAGGAAACTGCTGCACCAATGCTTGCTGAAAATCGGCTGAAACCTGATTGGACGGTACGCGCGTCATGAGGACGTGAAACTGCGGCGCAGCTTCTAATACCCCGGCCGGAAACACGACCAGGAAATTGGTTTGTACCCGGCCCCAGTCTATTTTGCGTAAGCTGCTTACCACGGTGGGCACCAAAGCACCCTGGATGTTAAATAAGAGTTTGTCGCCTAATTTTATCTTGGTTCTTTCGGCATAACCTTCATCCAGTGATATATAAATGGTGTCGTTGGGCGAGTTAACTTTTCCGTGCCAGGTACCGGCAATTATTTTTTCGGAACTGGCCAACGTATCGCGGTAGGTTACCCGGTACTCGCGGGTGAAGGCCCGGTAAGAAAGCTCCGAAGTAGAATCTTTTTTAACGTCGGTGCCGTTAAAGCCATTTATCTCTTCCAGGCGCATGGTTACAATAGGTACTTGCTGTAAAACCGGTAGCCGGTATTGCCGGGTTAGCGCGGCTACCTGGTCTTTCTGGTTGGTTTGAATATCAAACAAAACCATATTGGGCTGGTTGTTGCCCGCCGATAACGTTACCTGGCTGATTAATAAACTCTGAATAAAATATAAGGTACAGATAAAAGCGGTGCCCAGGCCAATGGAAATAATCAGGATTAAGGTTTGATTATTGGGCCGGTATAAATTGGCAAAACCCTGGCGCCACAGATAACTCCAGGAAGCCGGGAAAAACCGCCGCACCAGCCACATTAAAGTGTATGCTACACTTGCCAGTACCAGCAAAGCAAAGGTAACGCCCGCCGTAAACCAAAGTGCTTGCCGCCAGTTTTCTGTTTGCAGTAACGTAAAGCCAAAAATAAAAAGGAAAATCAGGCCGTACACCAACCATTTTAAACGGTCACGGCGCAGGCTGGTTTCGTCGTAAGACAGGCGCAGGGTGTTCAGGGGCGATATATTCCGCACCGATACTAAGGGCAGCAACGCAAAAAGCAGGGATATTAACAAACCCAACGCAATGCCTTGTAAAATAGCCGGCCACGAAACCGCCATGGTAATTTGAATTGGTAAAAAGTCTTGCAGTACGGCGGGCAATATCCGCTGCACCAGCGTGCCCAAAACCGACCCGATAATAGAACCGAGCAAGCCAATACCCATAATCTGGATTAAGTAAATCAGAAAGGCCTGCGAAGCTTTTACGCCCAGGCAACGCAGCACCGCAATGGTGGCTATTTTTTCGCGGATGTAAATATGAATGGCGCTGGCTACCCCAATACAACCCAACAGCAACGCAATAAAACCTACTAAAGTCAGGAAACGGGTAAGATCACCAAACGATTCGCCGGTATTTTCTTTTTTAGATTCGATGGTTTCGTAAGAAAGGCCGTCTTTCTCCAGGCGAGGTTCGATGCGTTTGGTTAATTGGGGAATGTTAGCCGGCCGGTCGAATTTAAAGTAATAGCGGTAGTTAATGCGGCTGCCTTTCTGCAATAGCCCTGTGTCTTCCAGGTAGTTGAGAGGTATATAAACGGCCGGCGCCACACTGGCCGAAATGCCACTTTGGTCGGGCGCTTTGTTCAGAATGCCCGCTATTACAAAACTTAACTCTCCAATCCGCACCGAATCGCCAACTTGCGCCCGGTATTGCAACATTAAGGTTTTATCTACTAAAGCGCGGCGGCCCTGCCGGAAAGTATGATTAGCCTGCACCGGGGTGGTTTCGATAACGCCGTAATAGGGAAAGCCGCCGCCCAGCGCCCGTACCTGTACCAGGCGCGTGCCGTTGCTGCGCGGAAAGAAAGCCATCGAGGCAAAACTCAGCTCCTGCGACCGGCGGTCGCCCAAAGAATCGATCAGTTTTTGTACTTCGGGTTTGGGGGGCTGGTTGCTGTAAATGGCTAAATCGGCGCCTAGTAAGGTTTTAGCCTGGTTGTCGATATCGTTTCGTAAGTTATCGCCGAAAGAATAAATAGCTACCAAAGCCGCAATGCCCAGAATAATAGAAGAAATAAACAATAGCAACCGCGACCGGTTCCGGCGGCTGTCGCGCCAGGCCATACGCAAAAGCCAGGGCAAATTAAGCGGCGTTTTAAATATACTACGATCTATGTCCATATTTTAGTCAATAGTCCATGGACCATTGTCCACGGGTTTAAATGAGAGAATGAGTTAATTTTGATTGGGTGAATGAGTGAATTTTGAATGAGTGAATGGAAATTATTTTTAACAATCATCAATCAGCAATCATCAATCAACAATCAGCAATCAAATTTTATTTACCACTTCCTCGTCCGATGCCAGCGTGCCGCCTTTAATGCGGAGAATGCGCTGGGTTTTGCCGGCTAATTCCAGATCGTGGGTTACCAATATCAAAGTGGTTTGGGATTCCTGGTTTAAATCAAATAAAAGCTTCACTACTTTTTCACTGGTTTCAGCGTCCAGGTTACCGGTAGGTTCATCGGCAAATAATATTTTGGGTTTATTAGAAAAAGCCCGGGCCAGCGACACGCGTTGCTGTTCGCCGCCCGATAGCTGGGTAGGGTAGTGGTGGTGCCGGTGCGCCAAACCTACTTTATCTAATAAATCTAAGGCCTGATTCTTGATATTTTTTTCGCCGCGCAACTCCAGCGGTACCATTACATTTTCCAGGGCGGTAAGCGTGGGCAGTAACTGGAAATTCTGAAAAATAAAACCTACGTAATTATTCCGTACCTGCGCTCGTTCATCTTCAGAGAGTTGGTCCAGCCGAATGTGATTGAGCTCTACCGAGCCGGAGCTGGCCCGGTCCAGGCCGGCGCAAAGCCCCAGCAAAGTAGTTTTACCACTGCCCGAAGGCCCCACAATAGCGGCCGTTGCGCCCGCCGGAATGGAAAAAGAGACATCATTCAGCACGGTTAAGGTGCGGCCGGCGCTCTGGTAGGTTTTAGTTAAATGCTCAATAGCCAGGATAGTTTCCACGCAAGTTGGGTTTTGGATTAGAAGCGGTTTGCTTTATATTGCCTACCCGCTTATAAGGTTTGCTCTTTAAACTTTTAAATTGGAAAAATATTTCATAATCTAAAACCAAAACTACTGCCAACTGTTTAAAGAAACTGATCTTTTACCTCAGTTGCTAAAATTAAATTTATGCTGAAGAATATAATATGCTTTTGGGGCTTTATCGTATTAGGCCTGCTGGGCTGTGAATCTAAAGGAGGAAAACAGGCAGCTAACAGAAAGAAAACATTAAAAAGTGAAACGGCAACCTCCCCGCAACAAGAAATGAAAACAATTCTTTTTTTTGGCAATAGCCTGACGGCCGGTTACGGCTTAGATCCATCAGAAGCTTTTCCGGCCTTGATTCAGGAAAAAATAGATTCTTTAAATTTACCTTATAAAGCCATAAACGCCGGCAACAGCGGCGAAACTTCTTCGGGCGGTAAAAACCGTATCGACTGGCTGTTGCGCCAGAAAGTAGATGTATTTGTATTGGAACTGGGCGCTAACGATGGCTTGCGGGGTATTCCGGTGCCCGAAACCAAGCGTAATTTGCAGGCTATTATTGATAAAGTAAAAGCCAAATATCCCGAAGCCAAAATGGTGTTGCTGGGCATGGAGATTCCGCCTAATATGGGTGGCCGCTACGCCGAAGAATTCCGGGTGATTTTCCGGCAGCTGGCCACGCAAAACAACATGGCTTTTGTGCCTTTCCTGCTCGAAGGAGTAGGTGGCGTGCGGGAGCTTAATTTGCCGGATGGAGTACATCCTACTGCGCAGGGACATAAAATTCTGGCGCGTAATGTCTGGGATATACTCGAGGGGGTATTATAAAATTTAAATAATATCCAAGTTTATCTTTGGCACGGGAAACAAGCAGGCCATTCTTAATTTGGTTGTATAGCGGCTAATGATAACTGACCTATAGAAAGGAATGTAGATATTATGGTTAGTTATGTGAGATGATAATTTCAGAAAATGCAACCTGATTTGTAGTTCCGGAAACTATAGATGTTGGCAGAAGTAAATTTGTGTTTTTTATAATACATTTACCAGTAGTTAAGTTCTTTATTCAGACAAACGTAAAAAGAGTATTAAACAAGTAATCAGGTTAAAATGACAGTAATAACGGGGCAACTAAATGGTTTTGAAGTAGAATACATCACCGATGATGCTGCGTTTTTAAAAGCTGTTACAAAGTTAAGCCAGGCTCAGGATTTAGCCCTGGATCTGGAGTTTGATGACAACCGGTATACGTACGGCCTTAATCTCTGCCTCATTCAAATCGCTGACCGGGAAACGTGTTACCTGATCGATCCTTTTGCGGTTAAAGAATTGCAGCCGCTCTGGGAAATTATTCAGAATCCGGATATTGTCAAGATTATCCATTCATCCAGCAATGATATAATTTTATTAAAGACCCTGGGTTGCGTGCCTCAAAATGTGCTGGATACCGAATTAGCGGCCAAGGTACTGGATTATGGTCGGACTTCGTTTGCAAATCTGATGGCTGTTATATTTAATATCGAGATTGATAAAGCTTACCAGGTTAGCAACTGGAATACCCGGCCTTTATCGGAAGAACAACTGCTGTATGCGGCCAACGATGTAGTATACCTGCACGCCTTAAAAGATCATTTACTGGATCGGATAAAAGCCTTGGGCCGGGAAGATTGGTTGTGGGAAGAATGCCGCTTACTAGAACAAATTGAACAGAAAAGCCAGGCCGACCGCTACCAGAAATTGCGTGGCGCCGAGCGCCTGACTTACTTCGAATTATTTATTCTAAAGCAACTCTACTACTTCCGGGAAGAACTAGCTCAGGACTTAGATAAACCCGCCGGTTCGGTTATTCCCAACGAAGTATTAATTAACCTGGCCGTGCAGCCTGCCGGAAATTTTAATGAGTGGCAGAATACGAAAGGCTTAATGGGGCGGATAAAAGATAACAATACCTTTAAGCAATATCGCCGGGTAGTGCAGGAAGCCAATGAGCAAGCCAAAGCAGAAGGTATTCCCCTTACCCGGCCCGTACGGCCTCGTCATCCCGATTTTCTGGTGTCTAAAGAAGAAGCGGAGCGCAGAAAAACGTTGCTGCAACCTGTCCGGAGCTACATTATAACCATGTACGGCGAAAATGTTGCCGGCCTGATTTTACCGCAAGGCGTAATTAATGATTTTGCCGAAGGCAGGCCCCTGGAAATAAGGAAAAAATACGCCCAAAAAATTGTGGCCGATGTAATGGCCGAACTTATTATTACACTACCCATCGTTTAAGTTTCATTCTTTTTTTATTCCTTTTCTATAAATCCGAAAGGCTATTTGGTTTTTCGCCAGTGCCCTTGCATCCGGCTGTATCAGGTTTTGGCTTGTTAAATCAAGACGCAAATAAATATTTTTTTCGGGTTAATCCGCTCGGTTAAACTTCTCTTCGCGGCTGGGTAGTACTGGATTTTCTTCTTAGTAAATTTAAATAATGCAAACATTTGATTTAATGTTTATAGAAGCAGGTGTTAATATTTATATAGTTGTATTTAAAAAGTATTTATTTATATAGATGTAAATTAATTGTAAATAAGATTTTATCATTTTTTTAATTGATACACCTTGTAATGATATTGTTAATGTGGTTTATTTTGTGTTGACTTTGGCTATTATAAATTTAATTTCAGATATTTGAAGTATCTGAAATTGTACTCATTTAAAATTAGAGTTATAATTAAGCCACAACATGTTAAATATTTAAGCAATGTTGGATGAGACAAATTATACTTTATGTAATACTTTTACTTTTCATTTCTTTAGCGGGAAAGGCACAGGAGAAGTTGGCTTTAGGAAGAGCCGAATCTTATACGGTGCTGGCTGGTACGGGTGTAAATAATAGCGGCGATACCAAAATTGATGGTAACTTGGGCGTATCGCCCGGTACTATTTCTACTGGTTTTCCGCCCGGCTTGGTAAGCGGCCAAAAAGATATAAACGTATCGGCGGCTACCGATGCCCAAACTGATCTGACTTTGGCCTACAACCAGGCCCAAAAACAATCTCCTACTTCAAACTTATCGGGTCTTAATTTAGGAGGGCGTACCTTAACGCCGGGTGTTTATAAATTTGATGGTAATGCGGCCCTATCCGGTAACCTGATCTTGGATAATGGCGGTAATCCCGATGCCGTTTTTATCTTTCAAATTGGGGGTAACTTTACCGTTAGTAACGGAGCTACCATTAATTTCTCCAACGCTGCTCCACCCCGGGTTATAAATATTTTCTGGCAGGTGGCCGGTAGTACCAGCATTGGTGATAATAGCGTTATAAAAGGCTCTATTCTATGTAATCAGAATATAACCGTAGGTACTGGTGCTTTGGTGCAAGGGCGTTTATTATCCCGGAACGGTATGGTTAGGTTAACTAATAATACGATTACTATTCCAACCGATTTAGAAATAACCCAGACCGTTAGTCCGGGAGTAAGCAAAGCCGAAATTTATTCTATTGGCGATCAGGTAACTTTTACTTTAACCGCCCGGAATTTAGGTCCCGCTGCCGATAGCCAGGTAAAAATTACCAATCGTTTAGGCGCCGGACTGGATTTTGTGAGCTCTTCTGTGTCCGGATCTGTTTATGATGCGGCGACCGGCATTCGTACCTGGACGCTGCCCGCTTTTCCGGAAGGCACTGTGCAGACCATAGAAATAGTGGCGCGTATTAATGAAAATGCGCCAATTTTAATAGAAAGCCGGGCAACCATAGCGGGAGATAAAGTAGACGAAATTTTATCGAATAATACCAAAACGGTAGATATTTGTGTGATGCCCGTGAATCCGGGTGTGATAAGCGGACCGTCGGCGGTTTGTGCCCGCGGAACCCGTTACACCTTTAGTGTGGCGCCTATTGCCGGAGCCTTATCTTATAATTGGTCCTTGCCCGAAGGCTGGACTTTTACGTCCGAAAGAAACTCTCCGGCTATTGAGGTTACAGCTGGTACCGAACCCGGTGAAATTACCGTTACAGTTAATAATACCTGCGGGGTAACCTTACCCAGCAGTAAAAGTATTACTGTTTCCACCGCTCCTTCACCGGCCCCCGGCCCTATTACGCCTAGTAATAAAACAAACAATCCGTGCGTGGGCGATAGAACTATAACGTATAGCATCGAACCTGTACTGGGGGCAACTTCTTATCGCTGGGAAAAACCCAGCGATTGGGTAATAACTGATGGACAGGGTACCACTTCTATAACCGTTACCGTAGGCCAGGTAGCCGGCGATATAAAAGTGGTAGCTGTAAACGGCTGTGGTGATAGTGATCCGGGTGTATTGCCCGTAGCGCCTTCGGCCGCCAGACCTGATGAGCCGGTGGCCATTAACGGGAGCGCCAACCCTTGTATAAACGAAAGTAATTCCTACAGTGTAAATCCGGTACCCGGAGCAACTTCTTACCGCTGGACGGTACCGGCTAACCTGGAAATCCTGACGGGGCAAGGCACTCCGGCTATAACCGTGAAACCCTTAAACAATGCCAGCGCCACCATTACCTTGGTAGCTGTAAACGGTTGCGGCGAAACCACTGTTGCTTTTGCGGTTAACCCAATTACCAAAGTTAAACCCGGCAGTATATCGGGGCCCGGCAATCCGTGTATTAATACCAGCAACACTTACAGCATAGCGCCGGTCCCCGGGGCAACCACTTATTTCTGGACTGTACCGGGATTAAGTAATGTGCCGGGGCAGGGCACTACGGCTATTACCTTTTCGCCGGTAGGCAGCATGACCATTACCGTTTCGGCCCTTTTTGCGTGTGGTTTTAGCTCTCCGGCATCATTTAATATAACGCCGGTAAACAAACCAGCTCAACCGGCCCCTATCACCAGCAGTAAACAACAGGTTTGTGCCGGCCATGAGGTAACTTTTTTTATTCCGGCCGTGACAGGCGCTACCCGCTACGCATGGGAGGTACCCAACGGCTGGAGAATTACGGCTGGCGCTAATACAACGGCTATTACCGTAGCAGCCGGCGCCGCAGCCGGTAATGTAACCGTAACCGCTTCTAACAACTGTGGCAGTACTGCAGCTACTTTAGCGGTAGCGGCGCCGGCTACCGGCGCGCCCGAAGCAATTGGGGCTATTACGGGTAATAATAGTGTTTGTGCGGGTAATACGGCCACCTTAACGTATTACGTAGCAACGGTAAACAACGCAGCCGAATACATCTGGACGGTGCCAACAGGTTGGGAGATTCTTTCGGGGCAGGGCACCGCGGCTATTACGGTAAAATCAAATAATAATACCGGCGCCATTTCCGTGCTAGCGAAAAACGGCTGCGGTATTGGCGCATCCAGTACATTACCTGTAGAAGTAACGAGCCGGTTACCTTTAACTCCCGGCAATATAACGGGAAATACCAAAGTATGTGCTGCTACCAACGAAATAACGTATTCTATTGGGGCGGTAAGCGGCGCAACCGGTTATGCCTGGGAAGTGCCCACCGGTTGGGAAATTATGGCTGGTCAAGGGACAACTTCTATTAAAGTAATCACGGGTAGTACCTCCGGCAATATTTCGGTTAAGGCTGTAAACGGTTGCGGCAACAGTGCAGAAGCTTCTGTTTTAGCGGTTGCTATTACAGCTGTTCCGGAAACACCGGTAGCCATAACCGGCGAAAAAGACCAGTGTGCCGGTAATTCTGGCAAGGTTTATAACATAGAAGGAGTAAAAGGAGCAACTTCGTACACCTGGACCGTTCCGGCGGATTGGGTAATTACGGCCGGGCAAGGAACTAACGCTATTACCATAACTGCCGGCAGCGAATCTGGCAATGTAAGGGTAGTAGCGGGTAATACGTGTGGCGACAGCCAGGCCCAACTGATGGCAGTTTCCTCAGTCGGTATTCCATCATCGGCTCCCGCCAAAATATTTGCCAGCGATAATTTAATCTGCAGCGAACAGACAGGCTTAACCTATTCTATTGATCCGGTGCCAACGGCGACCGCTTACGCGTGGATCTTGCCGGAAGGTTGGACGATTACGGAGGGCCAGGGAACCACCAGCATTACGGTTACAGCTGGTACGAAAGCAGGTAATATCGAAGTAAAAGCCCTGAACGGCTGCGGCGAAAGTGGCGCCCAGTTATTACCCGTAGACCCGACCGCAACCGCAGCTACTGTTATAGGAACCATTACCGGCGAAACAACCGCTTGCTCGGGTCAGGCCGGCCTGGTTTACGCCGTTCCGGAGGTGCCCGGCGCTACCAATTACACCTGGACCGTTCCGCAAGACTGGACTATTACGGCTGGTCAGGGTTCCAATACAGTTACGGTTACTATTGGAAAAACATCCGGTGAGATTGCGGTTACCGCCGCCAATACCTGTACTACCAGTTTACCAAGCACTTTGGCGGTACAGGTAAACCTAAGTCCGCAGGCGCTTTCCCTCATTAAGGAAGAAAGTAATCCTTGTGCCGGGTTAGCGTACGCCGTTCCGGGAGTAGACGGTGCTACGGCTTATATCTGGACCGTACCGGCTGGATGGGAAATTGTTGCTGGTCAGGGAACTACTGCTATTAAGGTTACCGCTCCGGATGGCAGCCCGAAAGGACTGGTGAGCGTGGTGGCCCAAACCCCAACCTGCAACACGGCCCCGGTTAGTATAGAAGCCAATCCGGCCCGCGCCGATGTAGACCTGACCATTGCGAATGTATTTTCTCCGAACGGCGATGGCGTTAACGACAAGTGGGAAATAGTTAATATTCAGAATTACGCCGAAAACGACCTGGTAATTATTAACCGCTGGGGCAGTGAAGTGTACCGGAGTAAATCTTACCATAACCAATGGGACGGCGGCGAGCTAAGTGCAGGCACTTATTTTTATGTGTTAAAGGTAAAAGTCTGCGACGGATCTTACAAAACCCACAAAGGCTACGTCATGATTATGAAATAAGAAATAAGTTGATTCCGATAAAGCTATAACAGAAGTAAGTGCCGGATAAGACTTCCGGTTTTAGACACATAAATTATTATACAGAAAGGTCCGGGTATTTTAAAAAGGCAGGCAATCAGAAAGGGAAAAATATGAAAAGAATTTTACTCCTGGGTTTAATCATTTGGAGTAGCAGTCAGGCAATTGCGCAGCAGAGTGCCCACTACACCCAGTACATATTTAGCGGCTTAATCATTAATCCGGCCTATGCCGGCAGCAAGGAAGTACTCAATATTAGTGGTACGTACCGGAGCCAGTGGGCCGGACTGGAGGGCGCACCCACTACCCAAACCCTGAGTTTAGACGGTGCCGTGATGAAGAACAATATAGGCTTAGGTTTTACCGGTATCAACGACCAGATAGGCGCTCAGGGGCAAAAAAGCTTTAATGTTAGTGTAGCCTTCCGGGTTAAAGTAGGTCCCGAAGCAAAAATGGCACTGGGCTTTTCGGGCGGGGCTTCCGAATATTACACCGACGGTACCCGGTTAATCCCCATTGATGGTATTCATGATTCGGCTATTCCTACTACCAAAGAAAGCAGCTTACTGCCCGATGCCCGGGCCGGCTTTTTTTTAAATACCAGTCGTTTTTATTTAGGCTTATCAGCTTCCAATTTAATCGCGTTTCAGAATAAGTACCAGATAACGCCTGCTCCGCATTATTTTCTTACCTCCGGATATGTTTTCGAACTAAACCAAAACCTGAAGTTTAAACCTAGCTTTCTGGTGAAAGAAGATTTTAAAAGCCCCACCAACCTGGATGTAAATGCCTTTCTGCTCATCGGCAACCGGGTTTGGCTGGGCGGCTCTTACCGCAGCAGTCTGGATTTATTAAAGCAGTACGAATACCAGGATAGTGAGCAACTAAGCCCAAACAATGCCTGGGCCTTGCTCACCGAACTTTATATGTCGCCCCGTTTAAAAATTGGTTATTCTTACGATGTAACCCTTACCAGCCTGCGCGGGCATGCCAGCCACGAAATATCCCTGGGTATTTATTTCTACAAAAAAGAAGATTCCCGTTCTTTAACGATTCGCTATTTTTAAAATGATTTTTTTTTCGCAATCCCTCACGCGACAGATAAACAAGAGCGGTAAAATGGTAGTTCGTGGCTTAAGCGTGCTGCTGTTTTTGCTTTGCCTCAGCTCCGGGGCTCAAGCTCAGAAAGAATTAAAAACGGCCCAGGCCCATTACGCCAAATATGAATACACCTTAGCCGTAGAAGCTTACAAAAAAGCTTTGGCCAAAAAGAAGAATTCCCCCGAAATAATTTCGAAAATTGCCGATTGTTACCGGCTGCTAAACAATACCAAAGAAGCAGAAAACTGGTATGCGCAATTAGCCCAACTGCCCAATCCAAACCCGCAGTATTTTAAATATTATGCCGATGCGGCCCGTAAAAACGGCAATTACCTGGTAGCCAAGCAGCAGTACCTGGCGTACGCCGAAGAAGTGCCGGAGGCCGAAGCTGAAGCCATCAAGCAAATTGCTACCTGCGAAAACGCCCAGGCCTGGATGGCGCAGCCGGAAGCCTACGCCATCACCAAACCCGCCGGTTTAAATTCGGCAAAAGCCGACTTTAGTCCTATTTATTACCAGAATGGGTTGGTTTTTACCTCCGACCGGCCTGTAGCCGTGGCGGCCAAATCATCAAAGAAACAAGTATCTGGCTGGACCGGTAACCCTTATACCAAGCTGGTTTACGCCCAAGGCGATAGTACCAACTGGTCAGCGCCCGAAGCGATGCCGGCGCCGCTTAATTCGGAGTTTCAGACCGGTTCGGCGGTATTTTCGTCGGATCAGAACGTAGTTTTCTTTACCCGCATCAACCAAATAAAAAAGAAAAATAAAGCCGTCAATACCGATCCTTTTAGCTGGGTTAAATTTTCGGACGATGCCGATTATATTAATCGTTTAGAGATATTTATGTCCGAAAAGAAAAACGATAAATGGACGGAGCCAGTACCTTTTGCTTACAATAAAGTGGCAGAATATTCGGTGGGGCACCCGGCCTTGTCGCCCGACGACAATACCTTGTATTTTGTGTCGGATATGCCGGGCAGCCTGGGCCAAACCGATATTTTTTACTGTGTGCGCCAGGCCAACGGCCGGTGGGGTACGCCCATTAACGCCGGCCGGGAAATTAATACAACCGGTAAAGAAATGTTCCCGACTATGGGGCCAAACGGCAGGCTGTACTTTTCGTCGGAAGGCCACGGCGGCATGGGCGGCCTGGATTTGTTTGCCGCCGAAGGCAGTGCCGCAACCTGGAAGAATATCCGGAATCTGAAATATCCTTTAAACTCTTCGGCCGATGATTTTGGAATTATTTTCGATAAAACCGGGGACGCCGGTTACTTGTCGTCGAACCGGCAAAGTACCGATGGCACCGATGATATTCTGGCCTTTAAATACGTGCGGATACCTTGCCGTTTAGCGGGCCGTACCGTGGAACGGGTGCAAATAAAACCAGGCGTGTACAAAGAAACACCAGTAAGTAAGGTGTTATTGCGTTTGTACAAAGAAGGCGATACCACGGCTACCATTACGTATTCGGATGCCGCCGGCTATTTTACCTTTCCTATTCTGGACGGCATAAAATATACGATAAAAGGCTTCAAAAATGGTTACCTGAACAAATCGGCCGGTATTACCCCCGATTGCCGGTCGGTGATTGATATGATAAAACTGGATATGATATTTAACCGCAATACACTAAACAAAGCCATTGTGCTGGAAAATATCTATTATGATAAGGATAAACATCACATCCGGCCCGATGCCGCCATCGAGTTAGATAAACTGGTGCAGATCCTGAAAGATAACCCCGGCATTAAAATAGAGCTAAGTTCCCATACCGATAGCCGGCAAACCCGTTCGTACAACAACCTATTGTCGCAGTTACGCGCCGAAGCGGCCGTAAACTACATCACGTCGCAGGGCATAGACCGCATGCGCATGACCGCCCGCGGCTACGGCGAAACCCGGTTGCTCAACCGTTGCGCCGACAAGGTGCAGTGCTCCGAAGCAGAACACCAACTTAATCGCCGGACGGAATTTAAGATACTGAAAGTGAAGTAGGGTTTAACGGGATGAACGGGAAAATAACCAACAGCATGTCTTTGGTGGATTATAATAAGGTTTGTACTTTCGGTTAAAAGAAATTCTATTGCTAGTTACGCATATATAATTATTGATAATGCATAAAGGTTAGAATATCAAAAAGTTATAGAAATAATCTACTTGCTGCAAAGGCAATAGAAACGTTAAGTATTAAGCATGTATAATAGTTGGCGGTAGTTTTACTAAAACAGCAACTAAGCCTTAACAATCTCTGAGAAACAGTTATTATTGTAAAATGAATGTAACGGTCAATGAACCCCAAATTGAATACGGTTTTCTCGGGAAATTAACCGATCTAAAATATACCTACCGGTCTGATATCCGGGATCGTATTGCCTTGGAGCAAAACTTCCGGCACAAATTTGAAGCGCTCAACCGGGTTCATTTATCAGACGCTGAATTCTCCCGTCTGCGCGACGAAATCGTGAACCCGGATGTATTTCAGGCTTCTAAAATCCTGCGCCAGCGAAACACTTTTCTACGAGAAGATGGCACCCCGTTATTTTACACCCTGGTTAACATTAAAGACTGGTGCAAGAACGAGTTTGAAGTAGTAAACCAGTTGCGGATGAATACCGAAACCAGTAATCACCGCTACGATGTAATTTTGCTGATTAATGGGGTGCCAGTGGTACAAATAGAGCTGAAAACGCTGGAGGTTAGCCCGCGCAAGGCCATGCAGCAAATTGTGGATTACAAGAACGACCCGGGTAATGGCTACACCAATTCGCTGTTTTGCTTTATGCAGCTTTTTATAGTGAGTAACCGGGCTAATACCCACTATTTTGCCAATAACCGGAATCAGCATTTTAGCTTTAACGCCGATGAGCAGTTTTTGCCGGTTTACCAGTGGGCCGATGAAAACAATAAGAAAATAACCCACTTGTATGAATTTGCGGACAAATTCCTGGCCAAATGTACCCTGGGGGAAATGATTAGCCGCTACATGGTGCTGGTAGAAAGTGAGCAAAAACTGATGGTCATGCGCCCCTACCAGATTTATGCGGTAAAAGCCATTGTAGATTGCATTCATCAAAACCGGGGAAACGGCTATATCTGGCATACGACCGGCAGCGGTAAAACCCTAACTTCCTTTAAAGCATCTACTTTACTCAAAGACAACCCGGATATTGAAAAATGTTTGTTTGTAGTGGACCGCAAAGACCTGGACCGGCAAACCCGCGAAGAATTTAATAAATTTCAGGAAGGCAGCGTAGAAGAAAACACCAACACCGAAACCTTGGTCCGGCGCATGTTATCGGAAGATTATGCCGATAAAGTAATTGTTACCACCATTCAGAAGCTGGGGCTGGCCTTAGACCCCGACCACCGGAAAAACTACAAAGAGCGTTTACAACCCCTTAGCCCAAAACGGGTGGTATTTATTTTTGATGAATGCCATCGTTCGCAGTTTGGCGAAAACCACCAGGCCATTAAAGAGTTTTTCCCGAATGCCCAATTGTTTGGCTTTACCGGTACCCCTATTTTTGAAGAGAACGCCAATTATATCAAAATAGATAATAAAGAGGGAGATACTTACGGGTCTTACCAAACCACCGAAAGTATTTTTCAGAAAAGGCTACACGCTTATACCATTACGCATGCCATTGAGGACAAGAATGTACTGCAGTTTCATGTAGATTATTTTAAACCCGAAGGCAATTATAAACCAAAACCCGGCGAAGCCTTAGCCCAACAAGCCATTGTAGAAGCCATCCTGGAAAAGCACGCTACCGCCACGCATTCCCGCCGCTTTAATGCCATACTGGCAACGGCTTCTATTAATGATGCGATTGCTTATTACCACCAGTTTAAAAACCTACAGGCCCAGCGTCAGGCAACCGACGAAGATTTTACTCCTTTAAATATTGCCTGCGTTTTTTCGCCGCCGGCCGAAGGCAACAAAGATGTACAGCAGATACAGGAAGATTTGCAGCAGGAGAAACTAGATAATAAGGTAAACCCGGAAGAAAAGAAACTGGCGCTAAAAACTATTATCAACGACTATAACCAGCAGTTTAAAACCAACCACAGCATTAACGAGTTTGACCTCTATTACCAGGATGTGCAGCAACGCATTAAAGACCAGAAATACAGCAACGCCGATTATGCCCACACTAATAAATTAGACCTGGTAATTGTAGTAGATATGCTGCTCACCGGATTCGATTCTAAATACCTGAATACGCTGTACGTAGATAAAAACCTGAAATACCACGGACTGATACAGGCGTTTTCCCGCACCAACCGCATTTTAAACAAAAACAAACCGCACGGCAGCATCCTGGATTTCCGGGGGCAACAAGCGGCCGTAGACGAAGCCATTGCCTTGTTTTCGGGGGAAGATACCGGCAAAGCCAAGGAGATTTGGCTCGTAGATCCGGCCCCGGTGGTAATAAGTCAATACGAAAAAGCCGTGGCAGCCCTCAGCAGTTTTATGCAGGCTAGCGGATTGGATTGCCAGCCCGAAGAAGTAAGCAACCTGAAAGGTGATATTGCCCGGGCCGAATTTATTAATTATTTTAAAGAAGTGCAGCGCCTGAAAACGCAGCTCGACCAGTACACCGATTTAAGCCCGGAGAATAAAGACCAGATAGAACAACTGCTGCCCGAAGAAAGCCTGCGTTCTTTTAAAAGTGCTTACCTGGAAACCGCCCAGCAGTTAAAAGACAAGCAAACGAAAGAAGGCGATAATGCCGACCCGGCCGTGCAGCAACTTGATTTTGAACTGGTATTGTTTGCCTCGGCTATTGTAGACTACGACTATATTATGGGGCTGATTGCGAAGTTCACGCAAAACAAACCATCTAAGCAAAAAATGACGCGGGAGCAGCTTATAAACCTGCTTAGCTCCAGCGCCAACTTAATGGAAGAACGCGATGATATTGTAGCCTACATTACTAGTCTGGAAGAAGGCACCGGTCGCTCGGTAACCGAAATACAGGAAGGCTTCCAGGAATTTAAAGAAGCAAAATCGGCCGCTGAACTGGCTGCCATCGCGCAAAAATATGGTTTAAAAACCGCCGCCCTGAAAAGCTTTGTAGAGGCTATTATGAGCCGCATGATATTTGACGGCGAACGATTAAACGATTTATTAGCGCCCTTAGAATTAGGCTGGAAAGACCGGACTAAAAAGGAGCTGGCTTTAATGGAAGATTTAATTCCCCAATTAAAAAAACTGGCCCAGGGGCGCGAAATAGCCGGGTTAGCAGCGTATGATTCTGAACTATGATGTCTGAACTATGATTTTTATGATTGAATGAATACTATGATTAAGAAAGATAAAATCAAAGTCTATCATAAAATCAAGCAAATCAAAGTTCAGACAAAATCATAGTCCATCAAAAAATCAATTAAATCATAGTTCAGACAAATGAGTAAGCCCGATATAACCAACACCCGGCAGGTATTTAGCGAGGTGCTGGAACACATTAAGCAAGCCCGGCAAAAAGTTTATGCGCAGGCCAATACCATACTCATAGACCTGTATTGGCAACTGGGTAAAACCATTAGTGAAAAAGTAGCATCTGCGGCCTGGGGCAAAGGCGTAGTTACCGAGCTGGCCAAATATATAGCTCAGCACGACCCCGAAAGCAAAGGTTTTAGCGATAAAAACCTCTAGCGGATGAAGCAGTTTTACGAAACGTACCACAAAGATGAAAAACTCGCCCCACTGTGGCGAGCATTATCCTGGAGTCATAATTTGGCTATCTTTTCCCGGTGTAAAACTGCCGAAGAACGAGAGTTTTATTTGAATCTTTCTCATAGAGAAAATTATAGTTTCCGCGAACTTGACCGGCAAATTTCTGCCTGTTTATTTGAACGGACCATGCTTGGAAATCAAAAACTCTCAACAGTGTTGAGAGAATTACATCCAAATGTAAATCAGGTATTTAAAGATAATTATGTGCTGGAGTTTTTAGGCTTACCTGATACCCATAGCGAAAACGACCTGCAAAAAGGACTTACCCGCCACATGAAAGCCTTTATTCTGGAGCTGGGCAAAGACTTTATTTTTATGGGCGAAAATTACCGGCTGCAGGTAGGCAACCAGGACTTTTATATTGACCTGCTGTTTTACCACCGCGACTTGTGCGCTCTGGTAGTTTTTGAGCTGAAAATAGGCCGGTTTATGCCCGAATATTTGGGCCAGCTTAATTTTTACCTGGAAGCCCTGGACCGGGATGTAAAAAAGCCCCACGAAAACCCCAGCATTGGCGTGTTGCTGTGCCGCGATAAAGACGAAGAGGTAGTGGAGTACGCGTTGTCCCGCAACCTTTCTCCTACGCTCATTGCACAATACCAACTGCAACTACCCGATAAAAAGCTGATAAAGCAAAAGCTCCACGAATTTTATGAACAACTATCTGAACTGTGATGTCTGAACTGTGATTTTTATGATTGAATGAATACTATGATTTATCATAATTAAAAATCATAGTCATCACATAAATCAATATAATCAAAGTTCAGACAAAAAATCATAGCCCATCAGAAAATCAAATAAATCAAAGTGCAGACAGAAATGAGTAACGAAATAAAAAATAAAGTAGTGCCGAAGTTTCGGTTTCCTGAGTTTAAGGATGATGAGGGATGGGAGAAAAAAGAGTTCAGTAAATTATTTGAAATTGGGAATGGTAGGGACTATAAACATTTATCTAAAGGCGAGATTCCTGTGTTTGGCTCTGGGGGATATATGCTTTCAGTTGATGATTATCTGTACGAGGGTGAAAGTGTTTGTATTGGTAGAAAAGGGACGATAGATAAACCAATGTTCCTTTCAGGAAAATTTTGGACAGTCGATACTCTTTTTTACACTCATTCATTTAAAGGCTGCTTACCTAAATTTATTTACTCTGTTTTTCAGAATATAAATTGGCTTTATTATAACGAAGCTGGAGGTGTTCCAAGTCTATCAAAAACAACTATTAGTAAGATAGAAGCCTTTATTCCAAAGCTAGATGAACAACAAAAAATTGCCGATTGCATTTCTTCTTTAGATGAATTAATATCAGCCCAAAGCCAAAAACTACAAGCACTCAAAGCTCATAAAAAAGGGCTGATGCAACAGCTATTCCCCGCAGAAGGAGAAACGGTGCCGAAGTTGCGTTTTGCAGAGTTTAGGAATAGTGGAGATTGGGATGCAGGAGAAGTTGCCGACTTAGTTGATACTGTTATGGGGAATGCATTTCAAAGTAGCGACTTTGTAGAAGAGGGAGTACAACTTTTAAGAATGGGGAATTTATACCAAGGTGAACTAAGTTTAGATAGAACTCCTATTTTTTTACCGATAAATTTTGAAGAACAATATTCAAGATTTTTAGTAAAGCCGTTAGATTTATTGATGTCTATGACTGGTACCGCTGGTAAAAGAGATTACGGTTTTATTGTTCAAATTCCCGAAGATTGCACTTCGTTGTTACTTAATCAACGGGTAGTAAAAATAGTACCCAAAGAAAATGGTATTAAAGGGTTCATTTTGCAGCTACTTAAGAGTGATAACTTTTTACAACAACTTTTTTCTCGCCCCGGAGGAACAAAGCAAGCCAACTTATCTGTCCAGCAATTAGTTGAGATAACAATTACATTTCCTAAACCAAAAGAACAACAAAAAATTGCCGATTGCCTTTCTTCGTTAGATGAACAAATATCCGCCCAAGCAGAAAAAATAGAAGCACTCAAAGTTCATAAAAAAGGCTTAATGCAAGCTTTGTTTCCGTCTGAACTATGATTTTTTGATTAAATGAAAACTATGATTAGAATAGAATAATATTGATTTTCATCAAACAAAATCAAAGTCCATCATTTAATCATTTCAATCATAGTTCAAGACAATAACTTTAATCAGATTCAGACAAATGCAAAATAAAAACATCGTGCAGGCCAAATACCCCGAAAGCGAATTAACGGGCAAAATTATTGGCTGTGCCATGGAAGTGCATAAAACTTTAGGCAATGGCTTTCAGGAGGTGATTTACCAAAGAGCATTGGCTATAGAAATGGCAAGCCAGGGTTTATCATTCAGCCGCGAGCATGAAATGGAAATTTATTATAAAGGAGAAAGCATTGGCACCAGAAGAGTTGATTTTTTTGTGGAAGGAAAAATAATGGTAGAGTTAAAGGCCATTATTCAACTGGAAGATGTGCACCTGGCCCAGGCCATTAATTACCTGGAAGCTTACAACATGCCTATTGGCTTACTGGTGAATTTTGGCAGCCAAAGCCTGCAATTTAAAAGAGTATTAAATAAGAAAGCCTGAACTATGATTGTCTTGAACTTTGATTAAAATGATTAAATGAAAACCATGATTAATCAAAGTCCATCATAAAATCATAAAAATCACAGTTCAAGACAAATCACACCAATCACAGTCAATGACTGCTATAGAACAACAACAATTAGGTAAAACATTGTGGGCAATAGCCGATGACCTGCGAGGTGCCATGAATGCCGACGATTTCCGGGATTATATGCTGTCTTTCCTGTTCCTCCGTTATTTATCCGATAACTACGAGGCAGCTGCCAAAAAAGAATTAGGTCCCGATTATCCTGAAACTTACCCTGACATCATGAGGGCATTAGGTGTTTCAGCTCCTTTGGAAATTTGGTATTTGGAAAACTCCTCTGACGTAGAAGAGTTTGAAAAGCAGATGCGCCGCAAAGTACATTATGTAATAGAGCCAAAATATTTGTGGAGCAGTATATCCGAAATGGCCCGCAAACAAGACGGTGAATTATTGCATACCCTGCAAGACGGCTTTAAATATATTGAGAACCAATCTTTTAACAGTAGCTTCCAGGGCTTATTCTCCGAAATAAACTTGAGTTCTGAAAAGCTGGGCAGAACCTATACCGAACGCAACAGCCGGCTCTGCACCATTATCCAAAAAATAGCCGAAGGCATTGCGAAGTTTTCTACCAACACCGATATTTTAGGCGATGCGTATGAATACCTGATTGGTCAGTTTGCCGCCGGTTCCGGCAAAAAAGCCGGTGAGTTTTACACCCCGCAGCAGATATCCAGCATTCTTTCCGAAATTGTTACCCTGGATAGCCAGGACCCGGCTTTAGGTAAAAAACCGAAGCTCGATAAAGTACTGGATTTTGCCTGTGGTTCCGGCTCCCTGCTTCTGAATGTGCGCCGGCAAATGGGGCCCAATGGAATCGGTAAAATATACGGTCAGGAAAAAAACATTACTACCTACAACCTGGCCCGCATGAACATGCTGCTGCACGGGGTAAAAGATACCGAGTTCGAAATTCATCACGGCGATACCTTATTAAACGATTGGGCCATACTCAACGAGATGAACCCGGCCAAAAAAATGGAGTTCGATGCCATTGTGGCAAATCCTCCCTTCAGTTATCGTTGGGAACCCGGTGAAGTGTTAGGCGACGATTTTCGCTTTAAAAGCTACGGCCTGGCCCCCAAATCGGCCGCCGACTTTGCTTTCTTACTGCACGGTTTTCACTTTTTAAGCCAAAGTGGCACCATGTCCATTATTTTACCACACGGCGTATTGTTTCGGGGCGGCGCCGAGGAACGTATTAGAACCAAGTTGCTAAAAGACAATAATATTGATACTGTAATAGGATTACCGGCTAACCTGTTTTTTTCTACCGGCATCCCGGTTTGCATTCTGGTGTTAAAGAAGTGCAAGAAGTTTGACGATGTATTGTTTATAAACGCCAGCGAACATTACGAAAAAGGAAAACGACAAAACCGCCTACGTGCCGGAGAACCTGGTGAGCCTAACGATATTCGTAAAATAGTAGAAACCTACCAGTTCAGAACAGAACAAGCCCGCTACTCCAAACGGGTTTCAATGGCAGAAATTGAGCAGAATGGGTATAATCTAAATATTTCCCGCTATGTAAGTACATCTCAATCTGCGGAGGTAATTGATTTGAAACAGATACATGATCAGCTAATGGATATTGAAAAGAAAGCGAAGGATGCCGCTAACAGACATAATGAGTTTCTCAAAGAACTAGGATTGCTGCCCATTTAACCATAGTATATAATTAATTTTTCCTCTATTAATTAGAATAACGGAAATAAGTAATTGACTGTCCCGATCAGCACGACGGACCTCAAGACCTGAAAATTGATAATCCAACTTCCCCAAAATAATCAAAGCTACATGCCGCTTAAATTTTGCTCTATCTTTATAATAGGATACTTAACCGCAAATATGCTGCGGGCACAAACAGTTGCGCCTTTCAGGAAGCCGGATTATTTATCTTTTCAAACCGGAGCTATGGTGGATAGGTACAATTCCCTGGGAATCCGGACGTACTTTGAATACCAAAAAGAGGTAAGCGGCCATTGGCAATACGGCATTTCGTACGAACATTCCAGGCACTTTGGCTTCTTTGCAACCGATCATCCTGATGCGCTTCCAACTAATTTAAGTTTACTGAGTTTGAATGGATATTATAAAATAAATCTGCTAAAAGACCGGCTATTCTGGTTGGCTGGATTAGGTATTGGCGGTGTACATGCTTACTGGGATACAAATGATAAAATAGGCGCCACCGTAAACGCCAGTTTTACCCTGAATATTAAACTTACCAAAAAACTTTATTTCGAATCTTCGCCTTTCATTGTCTTACTACCCACTAACCGGCTATATTTTTCGACTATGAATACGGAGCGTTACAATAATTTCTTTGCCCTTTCACTTTTCCCCTTTGGGTTAAAGGTAAAGTTGTAAAGCAATTTACTACCATAAAATTCTGCTTGCATTCGGGGTAAACAACACTTAGCTCCAGATTTATATGGGCTTCTAATATTGCAGGTAAATTCTAAAGCGCTACAAAAGATTATAATACTTCATAAAAGCTGCTTCTAAGGCGGTTGCTTCAGGTTTGTTTAAGTTGCGGGCCGTAAGCGCCAGTTGTTGCAGCGCTATTAAATTCAGTTGGATTTCCCGGTCGAAAAGAGCGCTGTCGGGTAAGCCGGTATAATATTGGAGTGCCTGCTGCGCGCGCCGGCTTAAGGTGCTAAACAAGGCATTGGCTCGGTCTTTTTCGCCGACTTTGTACAGCAACTCCACGTATTGCGGCGAATAAAAATCGTAGGGCAAAGCCGCATCCGGCATTACTTGTAAGGTATATTGCAGCACTTCCCGGGCTTTACGCATATTGCCGGCCGTTAAATAAGCTTCGGCTAAAGAAGCCAGTCGGTGCCGCATATTGGCCGTAATCTGGCTCCGGTACGTATAATCGTAGTAAATATTGGGGTTTTGTAAGTTACGGAACTTAAATTTCTGCCTGAGGTTTTGGTACATCAGGTCTTTGGCAATATACGCATCGGCTGTGGTGTCGGGATTTTGCAGGGGAAGCACCCGATAAGCCAGCCCTTCTAGTTGCAGGTAAGGCCGCAGGTACATAAAATCTGCGGTGTTGGTAGTGGTAGAAAAATAGATGGGCCGTTTCCATTCGTTAGAGGCCAGGATATCGGCAATAATTAATTGCTTTTTTTCGAGGCCCTTACCCGGTAAATGCCAGTTCATGCGGGAAACAAGCTGTTGGTTTCGTTCGGGCGGAATACTACCTTGCCGCAAAACCGCGGCGGTATCTACGTCTAAATAAAAGTTTGAAGTAGGCATAGAAAGAAAAGTGCGGCCGTCCTGGGCTTGCACCTGCAACACCGGGTGATTTTGTTTTACCAGCGCCAGAAACGTGGGCAGATCCATACCTGCGGCTACCTGGGGCCGCTCCACTAAAGGCAAATAATTGTTCTGGCTGTACTGGTAATCTTTACGGGTGAGTGAAATCGGCAGCGGAGCCGATTCGTAAGCCGGGCGTTTCATCTGGTCGATGTACCAATCGGTGTTGAGGTAGGTGAGCACGATTACCCGCACGTCGCGCCGGATACCTTCTACTTCCTGGGCGTACCACAGCGGAAAAGTATCGTTATCGCCGTTGGTAAACAAAATGGCGTTGGGCGCACAAGATTCCAGCATGTTCCGGGCAAAGTCAGTCGCATAATACCGGCCCGACCGGTCGTGGTCGTCCCAGCCCTGCGTTGCCATAATGGCCGGCACACTCAAACTCAACAGCGTGGCTACCGCTGCGCGGGGCATATCGGCTTTTAATGCTTTCTGCAGCAAATTGGCTAAACCAATTACGCCCAAGCCCATCCAGATGGCAAATGCATAAAAGGAACCCACAAAAGCGTAATCCCGTTCGCGGGGTTCCAGGGGCGGTTGATTTAAATAAAAAGCAATAGCCAAACCGGTAAACAAAAATAAAATTAAAATTACCTGCGCACTACTTCTGTTTCTCCGGAAATGGAAAATACACCCGGCTATTCCCAACAAAAGTGGTAGTAAATAATAATTGTTACGGGCTTTATTCCGGGCAAACTCATCCGGCAAATTAGTTTGCTGCTTCCAAGGCCAGTTTACACCGGCGTGCTGCACATCGCTGTCGCGACCCACAAAATTCCACAGAAAATAGCGCCAGTACATGTGCCCCAACTGGTATCGGAACAAAAAAGCCAGGTTTTGCCCCATAGTGGGTTTCTCACCTTCCTTAATGTTTACCCATTTTTTATATTCGGCTATTTGTTCCGGAGACTGATGATAAAGCCGGGGCAGGACTTGCATTCCTTTGGGGTCGTACACCGGTTCTATGGTATGATCCACAATTTTGTAATTGTTTTTACCGCGGGCATATTTCGTCGTTCCTGTTTGCTGGTCGATTAATTCGGTAGAAAATTGCGGACCGTAGAGCAAAGGCCGTTGTTCGTATTGCTCCCGGCGCAGGTAAGAAACAAAACTTAATATATCTTCGGGATTATTTTCGTCGATTAACGGGTTATAACCGGAGCGAATAGGCACCATCAGGTAAGCCGAATAACCGATTAAGATATAAATAAAACTGAGCAGCAAGGTTTGCCCAAGAAAGCTGCCGCGCCGGATAGCTACCCGTAAACCATAGAGCAAACTGCCGGTAAATAATACCAGGAAAATAATAATGCCCGTGCCAAAAGGTAACCCGATCTGGTTTATAAAGAATAATTCGAAATTTCCGGCCACTGCGGGTAAACCCGGAATGATGCCCCACATAATAACCGCAATAAGGAGCAAACTAATTACTAACGTGAACAGAATACCTTTATAATTGAAAGTATAATAACGGTAGTAATAAATATAAGCCATGGCCGGAATAGCCAGTAAATTGAGTAGGTGCACGCCAATGGAAAGCCCTATCAGGTACGCAATAAATAACAGCCAGCGATAACCTTTTACCGGGTCGGTGGTGCTTTCCCAACGCAACATGGCCCAAAAAACAATGGCCGTAAAAAAAGACGACAACGCATATACTTCCGCTTCCACGGCCGAAAACCAGAAAGAATCGGAAAAAGTAAAACTCAAAGCCCCGACTGCCCCGCTGGCCAGTATTAAAACAGTTTGGAAATTGTCCGGAATAGCGGCAGGCTTTACCAGTATTTTCCGGGCCAGTAAGGTAATCGTCCAGAATAAAAACAAAATAGTAAAAGCACTGGCCAGTGCCGAAACCATGTTTACCCAGAAAGCCACTTTGGTTACATCGCCGAAAGAAAGAAAAGAAAATAACCGCCCAATAAGTAAAAATAACGGGGCTCCCGGCGGATGCGGCACCTGCAACTTGTAAGCGGAAGAGATAAATTCGCCGCAATCCCAGAAACTGGTAGTGGGTTCTAAAGTCAGCACGTAAACCAGGAGCGCCAGGCCAAAAATAAACCAACCCGTCAGGCGATTCAGAAAATCAAATTTAAGGAGGCTTTTATCTTTTCCGGGCTTAGCTTTTAAAGAGAATATCGAAAAGAAAGGCAGCAGTAAACCCAATACCACCAAGACCGGACCAATAGTTAAGCCCAAGGAGCCAAACCCATAAGGTTCTGTATCCAGACACATGAGGCTAAAGCCTGAAGCCAGCACTAGCAAACTTGCGAGCAACACCCGGTAATGCGCCGTACTTAAAACAGATCGGTTTTCTTTTTCCATAACAAATAACATCTGGGGCAAACCTAACCGGCAAAACCGTACCTCTTGGTTAATGATTTGTAAAAAGATGTTAATGAAATGTTAAATAATGCGCAACTACCCGCCAAAACCGTATTTTTGGAATAAGTAGTAATTGATGTTACGCAAAAACCAATAAAGATGAATTTAGAGAATTGAGCTAACCATTGTCATTCAGGAGGAAACTTTTTAGCAGGTCACAAACAAGTTTCCTCCTGAATGACAATGGTTAGCTTAACTAAGTCTGCTTACCATTTTTTTGCGTAACAGCACGTAGTATTTAAATCTAATCAGGCCTTTTTATTTGCTTAATACAAGCTTGGTTAAGCTAACCGTAATAACTAACAGCTAATCGCTAAAACCTAACTGCTAACAAACTACCAATGAGCCGGAAAAAAATAAGAACTATTGTAATATTGGCTACTTTATCGCTGGTGGGGCTGCTGGCCGTACAGCTTACCTGGCTGAGCCAAGCTTATAATCTGGAAGAAAAAGAATTTAACCTGTCGGTTAATGTAGCGCTGACCAATATTTCCAAAAAGATATTAGCCGATTCGGGCATCACTGCGGTGAAACCGCCGGTAAAACAAATTTCCTCCAGCTTTTTTCTGGCGCAACTGCAAGCACCCATTAAAGCCCAGGAACTGGACACCTTACTGAAACAAGAGTTCGCGCAGCGGCATTTAAATATTGCGTACGAATATGGTATTCTGAAGGCCGATGACGATACGCTGGTATTCGGGAATTATGTGCCGGCTACCCAACGTAAAATATTACCGCCAGCATCGGAAAACCAAGCCACGCTAATAGGGCCACCCATGGCTTATAACTTTGCCGTTATATTCCCGACCAAAACCACGCATATTATCAGCGAAATGAGTTTATGGCTTTTTTCTGCGGCGGCTTTAGCTTTGGTGATAATCTTTTTTGCCTATACCCTGATCTCTATTTTAAAAGAGAAAAAACTGGCTGAGATGAAAGAAAATTTCATCAACAACCTGACCCACGAACTGCAAACGCCCATTACCAATATTGCTATTGCCAGCGAAGTATTAAAAAATGCCGCTGCCGATTTATCGCCGCAAAAGGCCCAACGTTATTACCAGATTATTTACGGAGAAAACGAACGCTTAAAAGCCCAGGTAGAACGCGTGCTGCAAATGGCCGTGCTGGAGAAAAAAGAACTGGCTCTGGCCAAAACCAAAACCAATGTGCACCAGGTTATTCAGGATACCCTGCTGGGCATCAATCTCCGGTTGCAGAAACGCGCCGGGCGGGTACAATTTAAGCCCGAAGCTACGCAAACCGAAATAGAAGCCGACAGCCTGCACCTGACCAATGTGGTGTATAATTTACTGGATAACGCTGAAAAGTATTCGCCGGCCGCGCCCGAAATTGAAGTAACTACGCGCAACCAGCAAAACGGAATTTTAATTTCCATCGCGGACAAAGGCGTGGGCATCTGTCCGGAAGTACAGCCCTATGTTTTCGATAAATTTTACCGGGTGCCCACCGGCAACGTGCACAATGTAAAAGGTTTCGGTTTGGGTTTAAGTTACGTCAAAACCATTATGGACGCGCACCAAGGTTATGTGCGGTTAAGCAGCCGCGAAAACCAGGGCAGCCGTTTCGATCTGTTCTTCCCTTTTAATGCCTCCTGAAACGTAACCTGGGCGCAACAAACAAAACAAGGCAGCTTTATGGTTAAAATTTTATTGGTAGAAGACGATCCGAATTTAGGTTTTCTGGTGCAGGACAGCTTGGAGCGAAATGGTTACCTCACGGACGTATATACCGATGGCGCTGCGGGATTAAAAGCCTTTCAACAACAAAACTTCGATCTCTGCATTCTGGACGTAATGTTACCGATATTTGACGGCTTTTTTGTCGCCCAAGAAATCCGGAAAGAAAATACTGCGGTGCCCATTATTTTTCTTACGGCCAAAGCCCGCCCCGAAGACCGAATTCTGGGTTTAACCATTGGCGCCGATGACTACCTGACCAAACCCTTTCAACTGGAAGAACTAAAACTGCGCATTAAAGCCATTTTAAAAAGAATACCCAGTATCAACCTAAGTGCTATAACCAAGCCCGACACCTTCTCTTTTGGCCAGAGCTCCCTGGATTATTCTAATTTACTTTTAACGGTAAAAGGCAATAACCTGACTTTAACCCAAAAAGAAGCCAGTGTGCTGCGCCTGCTCTGCCAGAGCCAGCATAAACTGATAAAACGCAATTATATATTAAAAACCGTTTGGGAAGACGAAGGCTATTTTGTGGGCCGCAGCCTGGATGTGTTTATATCGAAACTGCGCAAATACTTAAAAGCCGATTCCAGCATCCGGATTGTAAATATTCATGGCGTAGGCTATAAAATGGAAGTAGGGGAGGTTTGATTTATTGGACAAGAGAAAAAACGCTTTATTAGTACAAAACCAATAAAGAGGCATCGGCATTAATTTAAGGTGCGCAAAAATAATGTACTTACGTTAGTGCTGAGCAGAAGGTAATTCGTATTTAAGAAAAGCACTTCTTTCCCAATGGAATATCCTGCCACCTGAAGTAATTACAAGAATTAATCTTTATATTAGTTCCGGCTTTTACAGTTTCCATTTTGCATGAAAAAATACTTTTCTCCCTCCAGACGCTATTTTGTTGCGCTGGTTTTGCTTGGTACTTTATTTATATCCTTCGGGTTTGTAGATCGTTATTTCGAAATAGCCAAAAACCTGGATACGTTTGCTTCGCTCTACCGGCAGCTAAATAACCGTTACGTAGATGAGGTAGATCCGGCGGACCTGATGCGGGAAGGCATTGATGCCATGCTTGCGTCGCTGGACCCCTACACGGAATATGTGCCGGAATCGGATATCGAAAATTTCCGGATGAACTACGTTAGCAAGCAATATGCGGGCATTGGAGCTACTATTTATACGAATGCTGCCGGAAAAGTATTGATTGCTGAACCGTACGAAGGCTTTGCCGCCCAAAAAGCAGATATCCGGGCCGGCGACGAAATACTTTCCGTAAACGGGCTTTCGGTAAGCAAAAAGAATAGCCGGGAAGTAACTGAATTACTAAAAGGTCAGAAAGGTACGTCTTTTAAAATTATACTTCAGCGCCCCGGCGAAGCAAAGCCCCTGGAAAAAGTACTGACCCGCGAAAAGATATTTTTTAGCAACGTGCCTTATTATGGCTTATTAAATGATAGTACGGGTTATATAAAATTGGATAAATTCCTGGAAAATGCGGCGCCGGAAGTACGGGATGCCTTAATTGCGCTAAAGCAAAAACACCGCATCACCTCGTTGGTGCTGGATTTACGAGGTAATGGCGGCGGTATTGTGCAGGAATCAGTAAATATTGTAAACTTGTTTGTAGAAAAAGACCAGCCGATTGTAACGCAACGCGGCCGCTTCGAAGAGCGCAATATTATTTACAAAGCAGCTTTTACGCCGGTTGATGCCCAAATTCCATTGGTAGTTTTAGTAGATAAAGGGTCGGCTTCGGCTTCCGAAATCGTGGCCGGTGCTATTCAGGATTTAGATCGGGGTACTATAATCGGGCAGCAAACTTTCGGGAAAGGCCTGGTGCAGCAAACGCTTTCGCTGCCTTATAATGCTTTGCTAAAAGTTACTACGGCCAAATATTATACGCCTAGCGGCAGATGCATCCAGGCCCTGGATTATGCCCATAAAAATAATGATGGCAGTGTCAGCAAAGTTTCCGATTCGTTACGAACAGAGTTTAAAACCAAAGGCGGCCGTTTTGTTTACGATGCCAGTGGTATTTACCCGGATATAGCGGTAACTGAGAAAAGTTATACTAACATTTCCTACAGCATCATGAGCAAAATGCTGCACTTCGATTATGCTACCCAATACCGGGCATTTCATGCCACATTGCCAGATGCACGTTCATTTAAGTTAAGCGATGCGGAGTACCAGGATTTTGTTCGTTTCTTGCAAAACAAAGATTACCGCTATACTACCAAGAGCGAGAAAAACCTGCAGGAGTTAAAAAATATTGCCTTAAAAGAAAAGTATTTCGAAAGCATCAAAACCGAATATGCTGCCCTGGAAAAGAAATTGTTGGATAACAAAAAAGACGACCTGGCGCGTTATAAAGACGAACTGAAAGAAATACTGGAAGAAGAGATTGCTTCCCGGTATTATTTTCAGCGTGGCGAATTAGAAGCTTCTTTTAAAACCGATGCCGGCGTAAAAGAAGCTTTACGGGTGTTACAAAATAAGAAACTGTATGCCACTATATTAAACGGCGAAGGCCCCTACAAAACAATTGGCAAACCGGTAGCCTTTGTAAAGGCAAATGCCGCGCCTGTTAAAAGTACAAATTAATAGACGCGGCTTTACCTTATCTGGTAGTCCTAAGAAAGACTTAAACTAAAGCTCTTTAGAATTTCGATCGAAAGCAGAATTAATCGCCATTGGTGGTGTTATCACCGCCTATTATATAGTCTTTGCCGGACTTCTTGCCGGTGAAAACACGATAGCCGTTAGGCTAAGGGAAATAAACAAGTTATCCCAAACTTGTTGCGGGATCTTACTGGTACTTTCAGGAATATGCGCGCTTGGCAAGCATGGCCTTATCCAGCACAATTGGTAGGCGTTAGGTCCTTCGACAGGCTCAGAAGGACCTAGATGTACCAGATGGACCAGATAAAGTGTTTAATCTGGTAAAAACAGGAACTAAAAATGTGAAAATTTCCATAGCCTGACGGCTATGGTGAAAACACCCGGCAAGGGCTATATAATTGGTGAGTTTAAAATACTAAACTGCTTCAATTTATTTTTCCAGTTTTTCTAACGTTTTGAGTAAAATATTCCAGAGTTGTTCGTACGGTATTATTTCAATTTCGGCATACGCATCTCCCGGCACCGGCGTAGCCTGAATACCCTGGTACAATTCCTGCCCTTTATGTAAGGCCTCTTTATAATCTAAATCGGCTTTTACTACCAGTACCAACAATTTAAAAAAGTAAAGACTACGCTGGCTAAAGTTTTCGCGCAAATGGCGGCCGGCATATTTTTTTACACTTTCAATAAGGTTTGCCAGCACATCCAGGTTTCGCTGTTGTACGTGGTACAAGAACTGAAGCACCAGAATAGCGACATTAAAGCCTTGTTTATCTTTACTGTACTCTGGAATAGAAGAAAGCAATTTTTTGAAATACGATTTTCGCAGCAGTTCTTTACTGGGATTTACAAAATAAAGATAACTGCTGTAAAGCATCCAGCGCTCCTGGGCATTAACAGTAATTTTCTTGAAAAAGGAATTTTCAGCTACCTCATCGTAAATTCGGGCGGCTAATTCATAACGGCCGGCGTGCATGGCCAATAGCATATAATTTTCCATGAAAGCAAACCAGTTATTCGTTGAGCGGTTAAAAGCCTCTATATTGGCCTCTGCAAAAGTCAAACCTTTGTTATATTCTTTTACCCGGAGGTAAGCATAAACAGTTATAAATTTGTTGTAGCGCGAATCAAACCTTTTTTTGTTTATCTTGCCTTCTTCCAATAACTTTTCTGATAGAATGGTCATGTTTAGAATTTCAGAGAAATTACCCTGAAGTTCCTGATTGCTAATATTCAGTATGTAATAGAAATCAAAGATGGTAGGAGAATTAGTTTCTTTCCAAAGTTCTAACAGCCGATCAAGCGTTTTTTGTAAAGTGGGGAGATACTTTCTTTTTGAAAGTACAGATTTATTTAACTCCAGCCGGGCAGTATAATATAATCCTTCCGCTTCATTTTCAGCAGTCGCTAATTTTCTGTATTTTTCTAATTCTTTACTGGTTTTATAGTAAAAATTAGAATTAAATGTTAATGAATAGTTTTTAAGTAAAGTCTCAAGGCAGGATATGATAGTAGAGGTTATTTCAACTTCTTCGGCTAATTTCAAAGCATTTTGCAAAAGCTTTACGGATATTCTATACTCGCCGACATTCATCAATGTGCGTCCTTGAAATAATAAGGTCAAACATTCATATTCATACCGGTGAGATATCTTTAGTCGTTCATCAGAAAAATCTAGGAAAAAGAGGTGATTAAGCAGCTTTTTGCGCAACCGCGATTTAAGCATTTTTAGCCTGGAATCGTCTGGCGCGCAATTATACAAGCTATCAGCAGCCTCTTTATCTGATTTAAGTTCGCCTTTCTTAATCCTGATAAAGAGTTCGGTTTCCTTGCTATTGCCTTTGGCTTTTGTTTCAATTAAAGGAAAGCTTTTCTGGCCCCTAGTGGTAACAATCTGTACTAATTTTCTTAAATCTTCCATTTCTAAATAAGGAAAATATTCAAAATTGATTTAATTAATATAAGGAGCTCTATGGCATTAAGCTAATTAATTTTTTATATATTTAAATTTTAAGAATAATTAAATTTTAAAGCTAAATTTATTTGCTAAAGCAATGTTACAAATTACTATAATTTTTTAACAAAACAAATTGACAAAAATGTTTTTACATTATTATAAATACATTTGTAAAATTATATATAAGTTGTGTTATATTAATCTGATAAAAAGTTATAGTTACATTTGAGGCTTCATTGTCCTTTTATTACTTAGAATAATATATAATCTTTGTATTGAAAAAAGAACTTAAACACAAACCCTTAAAAATATACCCATGTTAGAATTACTATTTAATGTATTATTACAATTGGCCATAGTAACTGGTGGCGCTTCAAGCGAAGCAAAAACCAATGCCAAAACACATACTGATCAAGCTGCTACACAAGCAAAAGCAGCTGCACCTACAACTCCTACTACTAATATTGGTAGTGGTGGCTGGGATGATAACGATTAATTTCGTTAGTTTAACAACCTAAGTTAAAATTTAAATACAGAATAATAATAGGATTTTTTATCTTAGGGCACTTATTTATGGTAAAATAAGTCCAAGATGAAAAAGGTTAATTTACTTATTATTTTTCTGTATTTATTTTTTTGCTCTTGTAAGCCATCGGTTCAGGAGGAGAACAAAGTTACGATTCGCGTTTCGAGAGATCCTGAGAGTCTTAATCCTGCGAGTTTTAGTAATACAGTATCACTTGAGATTATAAATTTAATTTATCAGGGTTTGTATTATACCGATCCTGATAAATTCACGATCCGACCGTTACTCGTAGAAACAGTACCTGTAGTCACTAAGAGTGACTCGAGCGCTGTTTTTTCTTTTAGAATCCGGCCGGAAGCCAATTGGGAGCCCAATAAACCAATTACCGGCGAAGATATAGCGTTTTCATTAAAGCTTTTTCGCTGCCCTTTGGTTAACAACCAACAGCTAAGTGGCCGTTATGATTTTATCCGGGATGTTAAAGTAGATCCGAATGATAAGAAGAAATTTCAGATTATCTGTGATCCGTACATGCCCGAAATGGATTTAATGACCGGAGACTATGCGGTTCTGCCGGCGTATATAGTTGACCCCCAAAGTTTACTCCGGAAATTCAGCTTGTCCGAACTTACCCGCAACTATGATGCCTTAGCAAATGATCCGCAGATAAAAGCTTTTGCCGAATGGTTTAACAGCGAGCGGTTTACGCGGGATAAAAATTTCCTGAAAGGTAGCGGTGGATATGAGCTGGCCGAATGGAAGACCGGGGAAGTCGTGCGTCTGCAAAAGAAACAAAACTGGTGGGCAGATGAAGTAGGCGCAGCTATCAATTATATTACCGCGCATCCGGATGAAATTGTTTATCAGATAATTCCGGATAACGCCACCGCCGTACTCAGTCTGAAAAGTAATAACCTGGATGTGTTAGGCGATATTCCGGCCAACCAGTATAAGCAATTAGCCGCTGATAAAAGTTTTACGAAGCAGTATAGCTTATTTACACCCGAGACTTACGATTTTACCTACCTGGGCTTAAATGCACGCTTAGGAAAATTTGCTGATGCCCGTACCCGGCAAGCCCTGGCGCATTTACTGGAGACCGATAAAATTATAAAAGCTACCGTAAGTGGTTTTGGTACCCGTACTGTTGGGCCCATAGCACCAAGTAACAATCAGTTTTATAACAAAGAGCTAAAACCCTACGATTATAATTTAAACCAGGCAACGGCTTTGCTGCAAGCTGCCGGATGGATTAAAAATGAAAACGGCTGGCAAAAAAACATAAATGGGGAAGCTGTTCCGCTTACAATTAATATTAATTATAAAGCCGGAAATACCGAATTTGAAAATATTGCTTTAATCTTTCAGCAGGCGGCCGCTAAATTAAACATACCGGTAACTGTGCAACCGCTGGAAGGAAAGTTGCTCACGAAAAACCTGAAGGCCCACAACTTCGAAATGTTTATCCGGTCTTTATCCGGCAATCCGTTTGTTTATAACTTTAAGCCCATTTTGCATACCGAAAGCGCCGCCGAAGGAGGAGGCAATTATACTGCATTTGGTACATCCGAAAGCGATCAACTCATCGATCAGATAAATGAAACCCAGAATCCGCAGGATAAAGCACGCTTGTTAAAACAACTGCAGCAGATATTGCACGAGCAAAGTAATCTTATCTTTTTATATTTCAGTACGGATCGGCTGGCTATTAACAAGCGGTTTACAAATGTAAAAGTTTCGGGTATTAAGCCTGGTTACGATGTGAGCGCTTTTGAGCTAAAAACAGATTAACGGCATGTTAAAGTATCTGCTCTGGCGGCTGCTGCTGATTTTGCCTACGGTGTGGCTTATTAGTTCCGTGGTTTTTCTGGTTAGCCGTCTGATTCCGGGTACCTACGCCGATAACTTTGCCGAAATGCGGGAAGGATCTATTGGAAATGCTGGTAAAACCATGACCCGCGCCGCGTATTTAAAAGAATTAGCCGCTACCGGCCAGGATAAACCCTTATTTTACTTTTCTATCCGGACCCACGCGCAACCAGATACCCTGCAACGGGTATTCCCGGTAAAACACCAGCAATTTCTGCAGGCATTAATAAGTAACTACGGCAACTGGCCGGCGATAAGTGCATACTACAAAAGTTTGTTAATTCTGCAGCAGAAAACCGCAGATATTACACCTGATGCCTCACATTATGCTTTGATACAAGCAGAAACAGCGCTTCTTTTTCAAACTACAGAACCTAATAAAATAAAAAGTATCTTCCGGCGCCTGATAGAGAATACCGGGATAAGTTCGGGTAATTGGCAGCAGGCATTGATGGCAGCCCGGCAAAATTTAAATCAACTAACAAAAGAAGCCCAGCCTTACCAGAATTTGTTGCCGGCTTTCAACCAAAATGGCTTAGATAACCAATATCATATTTGGCTAAAAAGCTTTCTGAAATTAGATTTAGGTTATTCTTTACGCGATGCGCAGCCCGTAACAAGTGTTTTAAAAAATACTATTCAGAATACCTTGTTGTTGCTAATCAGTAGCTTGATTTTGATTTTCGCTTTAGCTATTGAGTTGAGCTTGTTTTTATCGCTTTCTAACCGGCGTAGCTGGCGCAAGGTAGTTTCACCGGCTTTATATGTTTTAGAAAGTATTCCTTTATTTGTAATTGCTTTGTTTGTGCTGGTATTTCTGGCGGGTACCGGTTATCTCAATTTATTTCCTGTTTCTGGTTTAGGTACCGTTTCTTACGAATCAGAAGGCTGGTTTTTTGCCTTTAGTAATAGATTATACCACCTGCTTTTGCCTCTGTTCTGTTTGGTTATTGCCAGTTTGCCCTATGTTACCACGCAGTTTTACCTGTCGTTGCAACAGGTACTGGCATCCGAATTTATTACCACGGCCCGCTCTAAAGGCTTATCGGAGAAGAAAGTGTTGCGGCGGCACGCATTTCGTAATATTTTGCTGCCGGTTATTACGCTTTTTACCGGTTATCTGCCATCGCTGATTAGTGGCGCAATTGTAATAGAAGTAATTTTTGCCATTCCGGGTACGGGCCGGCTTCTGGCCGATTCGGTGCTGGCCAGCGATTATCCGGTGGTGATGGGATTGATTTTATTTGTAGCGGCCCTGAAAGCTGGTTCGCATTTACTCGCAGATTTTCTTTATTTTACCGCCGATCCACGCACGAGGCAGAAAATAACATGATAGAATCTGTGGAGCAGATCGCCGCTTCTCCAAAAATAGATCTGAAAAGTAAAGTGGCAATTGCTTTTTTACTATTGTTTATCGGAGGTGCCCTGAGTGCGCCGTGGCTGCCCTTGCCCTTTTCTCCGAACGAAACAGACCTGGAACATATAAGCCAGCCGCCTTGGCAATGGGAGCAGTACCGTTCCGGGGAACCATTTCATTGGTTGGGCACCGATCAGATTGGCCGCGATTTATTAGCTAATATTATATTTGGAGCCCGTACGGCCCTGTTCATAAGCTTTCCGGCTATGGCGTTGGCTGCTGTTTTGGGTATTTATTTGGGCAGCCTGGCCGGTTATTTCGGCGATAAAGGTTATAAAAAATCTATCGGTGCTGTTTTAGCGGCTATTATAGCCATACTGTTCTTTTTATTTTATTTTTTTCTGGCCGATACCTCGTTTTTAACCCAAAATGATTTTGGTAAACAAGTGATATTCAAATTACTTGTTCTTGTTTTATCGGTTTTGCTTTTTAAACTGCTGCGCTGGGTTTTTAATCAAGGTTCGTCTCTACGCAAGACTATCTCTTTGCCGCTGGATATTTTGATTTTAAAAGTAATAGAACTCTTTCAATCGGTGCCCAGGTTGTTGCTGGTGTTAAGTTTGGCCACGTTTGTACGGCCTTCTTTAGCGGTGGTAATTGGTTTGTCGGCTTTTACTTATTGGCCCGGCATTGCCCGTTTGGTACGGTCCGAAATGCTTAAAATAAAAGAATTGCCTTACCTGGAAGCGGCGCGGGCGCTGGGCTTTTCTGATAAGCAGATTATTGTAAAACACGCGCTGCCCAATGCCCTTACACCGGTTATAATAGCCTTTGCTTTTGGCATAAGTAATTTAATGGCTTTAGAATCTACACTTTCTTTTCTGGGTATCGGTATTCCGCCCGATGTTCCTTCCTGGGGGCGGGCCATTCTTGGCTTTAAGAAAGACCTTAGTGCCTGGTGGTTAGGTTTATTTCCTGGTTTGGTACTTTGCGGAGCCGTTTTGTCGGTACAAGCAGTTGCGCAATTGCTCATTCGGTTAATAAATCCAAAATAATCCGGCAAAGCTGCTAAATATTTTTTAAATTACCTGCCCCAATTAGTTTGCTCCGCTTAAATGAGCCGGAATAAGCTTTAGGATGTTAGGTTCGGATATTTTAATTGATATATTTTCAGCACATGACCGCTAGCATTTCCCGTCGTAGATTTTTAACCCAGGCTGGTTTAGCAACTTTTGCGATACCCTTTGTTTCTCTTGCCGCAGATAGAGGTGTTGTACCTGCACCAGTACCGGGTTTAAAACTGGGCTACTCCGCCATTACCTGGGGCGGAGATGATGTAAAGGCCATACAGGAACTAAGCGAGTTGGGGTTTAAAGGCGTGCAATTACGCTCCAATACCCTGGAGAAGTTCGGAAATAACCCCGCCGAACTCCGGCAGTTGTTAATCCAAAACCAATTGGAATTACCTATGTTTTCGGGCGGCAATGCAAATATTAATACCGGCAACGACGAAACATTAATTGCTGATTTTATAGCTAAAGCTAAATTTATAAAAGCCTTAGGCAGGAGCAATATTCAGCTTACCAACTCCTCCCGGCCTAAAACTGGTTTGCCTAAGCACGAAGATCTGGTAAAATACGGGCGCTTGCTAAACGAAATTGGCCGCCGTACCCGCGACTTAGGCGTGCAGGCCAATTACCACAACCACATGCACCAGCTAGGCGAAACACCCGAGGAAGTGGCGGTAATTATGGATAACTGCGCCGAGAACAATGTGAAATTATTATTAGATATTGCACATTACCACCAAGGTGGGGGCGATCCGGTAAAAGCCATTAAACAATATAAAAACCGTCTGCACGCCTTGCATCTAAAAGATGTACGGCCCAAAAATAATGGCGATCCCAAAGCTTATGTGTTTGTAGAATTAGGACAAGGCCAGGTAGATTTAGCGGGCGTATTTAAAGCTTTAAACAGTATTAAGTTTAAAGGCTGGGGTATTATAGAACTGGACGGGGTGCCCGAAAAAGACAAATCACCGCGGCAATGTGCCGAAATCAGTAAAGCTTACCTGGCGGCGCAGGGGTTTAAAGTATAGGACAAGATATTAATTAAAAATTGTATATGAAAAAAGTTAAACAGGCTTTACTTACTATTACCCTGGCCGGGTTTGTTTTTGCCGCTAATGCGCAAACTGCAGCTAAGTCAGGACAAATGCCAATAAATAAAATGAATACCTTAACTCCGGCGGAACAAAAAGCGGGTTGGGTTTTACTGTTCGATGGTAAAACTACCAACGGCTGGCGCGGCGCTTATAAAGATGCTTTTCCCGACCAGGGCTGGCAGGTAAAGAACGGAGAACTAATGGTTTTGAAAGCCAACGGGGCCGAATCGCGCAACGGCGGCGATATTATAACTTTAGAACAATATTCCGATTTTGAACTCCAACTGGAAGCTAAGTTAACGCCCGGCGCCAACAGCGGCGTTAAATATTTTGTAACCGAGCGTTTGCCCAAAAGTCCGGGTTCGGCCATTGGTTTGGAATTTCAGTTGCTGGACGATGACCGCCACCCGGATGCAAAATTAGGTAAAAACGGCAACCGGACCATTGGATCTTTATACGATCTTATAACGGCCCAAAATAAAAAAGCCAGTCCGATTGGAGAATGGAACCAGGTGCGGATTGTTTCTAAGGGTAACCACGTTACGCATTGGCTAAATGGCCTTAAAGTAGTAGAATACGACCGAGGCAGTCCGGCTTTCCGGGCTTTGGTAGCCGACAGCAAATATAAAGTTTACTCGGATTTCGGCGAAGCCCTCCAAGGGCACATCCTGCTGCAAGACCACGGCGACGAAGTTCATTATCGCAACATCAAGTTGCGTAAACTTTAATTATCCACCACAAAATAAAAAAGAAAGTTTAACCTCTAATCACGCTGGATTTATGGCAACAGAAAGTACAAATTCGCGCCGCGACTTTATTAAAAAAGCTACTTTGGGTACCCTGGGCGTAAGCACTTTTGGTTTTAGTGCCCGCAGCTACGGACAAATACTGGGCGCCAACGACCGGGTGCGGGTGGCCATTGTGGGCTTCTCCAACCGGTTTAAAGATTCTTTGTTCCCGGCCTTTATGAATCACGCCAAGCCTCTTAACTTCCAGTTTGTCGGCGTTTCGGATATCTGGAACCGGCGTCGCAACGAAGCAGCGGCATTTTTAAAAGAAAAAGCAGATCTGAAAATTCAGCAATACCGCAACAACGACGAGTTATACGCCCAAAAAGAGATAGATGCCGTCATTATCAGCACCGCCGATTTTCAGCACGCTTTAATGGGCGTAGAAGCGGTACAAAACAACAAAGATGCTTACCTGGAAAAACCCATGGCCGAAACTATGGAAGATGCTATGGCTATTTTAAAAGCTGTAGAAGCATCCAAGAAAATTGTGCAGATTGGTTCGCAGCGCCGGAGTGCACCCAATTATATTGCCGCCAATGAGTACATCCGGTCGGGTAAGTTTGGCGATATAAAAATGGTAGAAATGACCTGGAACGTAAACCAGCCGGGCCGCTGGCGTTTGCCCAAACTGGTAAGCGAAATCCGGCAGGAAGATACTGACTGGGACCGTTTCCTGATGAACCGACCCAAAGTAGCCTGGGACCCGCGCAAGTATTTAGAATACCGCTTGTTCTGGCCGTATTCTTCCGGTATACCGGGCCAGTGGATGTCGCACCAGATTGATACGGTACACTGGTTTTCCGGTCTAGATCATCCGCGGAGCGTATCGGCCAACGGCGGTATTTATATGTGGCAGGACGGCCGGGAAAATCCCGATACCATGACGGCGGTATTCGATTACGGTCCGGATAATGATAAAAGCAAAGGCTTCCAGGTGGTATATTCTTCGCGGTTTAGCAACAGTGCCGGCGGTACTAAAGAATTATATTATGCCAACGGCGGTATGCTGAACCTGGATACCAATAAAATTACGCCGGAAGGCGGTTTAAGCCAGAATGAGGCCAAAGCTATGGGCATGGCGGCTAATTTACTTACCGAATATACGTTGCCCAATCAGGCCAAAATTGAAACTGGCGCCAATACCGGCGGCGACCCCATGACTTCGCTGCACATGCGCAACTGGATGGACTGTGTGCGGAGCCGGAAAACCCCCAATGCTTCAGTAAGGGCCGGCTATAACCATTCGGTAGCCAATATTATGACCCGTACGGCTTTGCAAACCGGTAAACGCGTTACTTTCGACTCCGCAAAACAGGAAGTAGTATTAAGCTAAGTTGCTTGCAGATGAAAGCAGGTTACAAATTATCCGGCGGGTTATTTTTATTGGCTGGCTTAAGTTTGCTGATGAGCTTTGCGCTAAAAACAAATCCGGGACGGGAGAAAGCAGCAAAGCCAAAACGCATTTTACTAACCGAAAATAAGGCGGAAAAGCGCGTAGATATCAGCATCGATGGCCAGCCTTTTACTTCTTATATTTATCCGGATAACCTGAAAAAACCGGTTTTGTACCCGCTGCGCACCGCCCAAGGTACGCTTATTACCCGCGGTTGGCCGTTGCAGCCGCGGCCGGGCGAGCGGGTAGACCATCCGCATCACGTAGGTTTGTGGTTTAACTACGGTGATGTAAACGGCTATGATTTCTGGAATAACTCTACTACCATCGATCCAGGTAACCGCAGTCCTTTCGGCACAATTGTGCACCAGGAAGTGAATAAGCTGGTGAGTGGGAATAAAAAAGGCGAGCTGGAAGTAACGAGTAACTGGCAAAAACCAGATGGCACGGTGCTGCTACAGGAAAATACCCATTATATATTTAGTGGCGCCGGCAACACCCGCATCATCGATCGTATTACTACGCTAACGGCCCAACAGGAAGACGTACTTTTTAAAGATAACAAAGAAGGGCTCGTGGCTTTGCGGGTAAGCCGCGAACTGGAGCACCCGTCTACCCAGCCCGAAATATTTACCGATGCCAGCGGCCATCCTACCTTATTGCCCCAGATGAATACCGAAGGTATAACGGGTTTGTACCGCAGCAGCGAAGGCAAAGAAGGACATGCAGTTTGGGGTACGCGGGCCAAGTGGGTAAACCTGATGGGTAAAATTGGTAGTGAACCCATCGCGTTGGTTTTAATGGATCATCCGGACAATATTGGTTATCCGGCTTATTGGCACGCTCGTGGCTACGGTTTATTTGGGGCCAATAACTTAGGGTACTACGCCATGAGCAACGGAAAAGAAGTGCTTAATTATAAACTGCAGGCTGGTAAATCGGTTACGTTCCGGCACCGGGTACTTATTCATACCGGCAGCACCTTGCCGGATAATCAGGTAAATAAAGCTTATAATCAGTTTTCTGAATAACCCGTCGGTATTGCGAAGAGAGAAAAAGACGCTTTTCACCTAAAACAATAAGTAATCTGATCCGCTACTTATCCTGGCCGGGCAGCCTGAAATTCTTAATTCCTTTAGATTTTAAATTAATTAAAAGTTAAATTCAAATCAGGTTTTTATCGGGTAAGCTAGTTTTATTAACATTTAGTTATTTGTTAATGCTTGGTTTAAAAAGTAAATAGGCTTACTGTATTTAAAGTAAAAGAGGTTCTGTAACTTTAGGAAAATATCGGAAAATCAGAGTTTAACTTTTTTGATAATACCAAAATAAAATAAATTATAGGCATAGCAAAGCGGCCTGTATTAAATAAAAGATACCGAAAGTACGTTTATTTGGGAATTATTAATTTATTTCTTAATCTTCGCCCGAAAAAGGCACAATTCTTGAACTTAGAAAACAGATACTACAGAAGCTTGGATTAACGGAGTTGGCGCCCCCGGCATAGCAGGCAGCAGATCGTAAAATAATTTTAATTTTTTAGCAAAGTAAAAATCAATGAAAAGGAGTTTAACAAATTGTTTTAAAGTGGCCGGCATGCTGGCTATTATGGCGGGTTCTTTTGCTTTTACCGGCAAAACCGCAGTAGAAGGTACCTATCAGGCCAAACCAGGCGCAGTGCTGCCAGGCAAAGCCCTGATGGATAAAAGTGATTGCAACGCCTGCCATTCCATAGATAATAAAATTGTGGGCCCGGCTTTTAAAGATGTTGCCAAAAAATATAAAAGTGATAAAACAGCTGTAGCCAAGCTGTCGGATAAAATCATCAAGGGTGGTGCCGGTTCCTGGGGTGATATTCCGATGTCGCCGCACCCGCAAGTATCTAAAACCGATGCGGCCGAAATGGTGAAATACATTCTTTCTTTAGCCCCAGCCACTGCTACTAAAGCTCCGGTTAAAAAAGGCTAATTTCGGTAACAATTATAAAAAAGGGAGT
>Ga0210040_10000766_pt1 | contig 51557 bp, 32 predicted proteins | sample CryGeyCG12114_NA_FD_185462 | JGI IMG/M metagenome (GOLD analysis project Ga0210040, IMG submission 185462) | Groundwater microbial communities from aquifer - Crystal Geyser CG19_WC_8/21/14_NA (SPAdes) (version 2) | ecosystem: Environmental > Aquatic > Deep subsurface > Groundwater | place: USA...
GTAAAGGCGAATATTCCGGTTATTCCACACATAGTTGACGGGCAAAAGTACGAACTATCAGGACTATCATTCCAGCAAAGTGGGAAAAGCCCCGCCGCAACCAAAGCCGTGCCAGCTTAGTACACCTATTCACAACTTCACTTCGACTAGTAACTAACCCTATGAATTCCCAAGATCAACCTAATCTGCAACAACAATTTGAGGCCGCTACGAAGCAGGTAGATAATTTCCCCCCGGAGCAGGGTGCCGACCGCATGGTGGAGCTATATGGCCTCTATAAGCAGGCAACCGCCGGCGACCACGACACCAAAGGGGAGGAAGTAGACCAGGATGACCACGATAACCCCAACGGCCCCGCCGGCCTTTCGCAGGCCCAGTGGGACTCGTGGAGCAAGCTCAAAGGCGTACCGGAAGAAGAAGCAAAACAGCGCTATGTGGACCTGGTGAGCCAGATTACGGGTTCTTCCCCGAAGAAAGAAGGCACTCCTTCCATACCCGCGAACGAAGCTCCGGCCGCTGGTACGGCCAAAGTTGACGACCCACAGCCGGGCAATTCGCAAGGGGGCTTGCGCGGCAACCTCGACGCAGGCGCACCTTACGGCGGAGAGGACGAACTGAAATTAGAGCAATAAGCCTGAACCACGGATTTCGTGGATATAAAAAAACAGCTGCCCTATGCGGGCAGCTGTTTTTTTATTTTGATTGCTCAATCACGTACGCAGGGCGTGAAAGGGAAGCTGTTTAGGATGAGTATCTGCAAACTCTAAAAATTTGTCTGAATCTGTGGTTTAGACCGACAGTTAGAAGATTTTGCCCGGATTCATAATTCCATGCGGGTCGAACACCTTTTTGATACCGCGCATCAAGTCCAGATTAGTTTCGGGCAGAGCGATGCCAATGTAGCCTTTCTGCACCAGCCCGATACCGTGCTCGCCGCTGATGGTTCCTCCTAGCTTCACGCACAAACGAAACAGTTCGCTGATCGGCTCCCGCAGTCCCACGTTCCACATTTCATCGTCGAGGTCGCCGCGAATGATGTTCACGTGCAGGTTGCCGTCGCCGGCGTGGCCGTAGCAGACGGAGTTGAAGCCGTAGCGACGTCCAATGTCTTTCACGCCTTTCAGGAGGGTAGGGAGTTCGGCGCGGGGCACCACGGTGTCTTCTTCCTTATACACCGAATTGTAGCGCACCGAGTTGCCAATGTTGCGGCGGATTTTCCAGAGGTCGTCTTTCTGGGCAGCAGTATCGGCTAGTAGAATCTCGTCGATGTCGTAATCGGACAGTACGCCGTACACCGCCTCTGCTTCTTTGTAGAGCTGATCGAGGTCATGGCCATCCAGCTCAATGAGTAAATGGGCCTTTATGTCGTCGGGCAGGGTGAGCGGGATTTTCAGGTAGTCGGAGGACCAGGCAATGGCTTCGCGCTCCATAAACTCCATACCTGAGGGAATGATACCGGCCCGAAACACGGCCGACACTGCCTCGGCTGCCTGCGCCTCTTCCCGGAAGGGAACCAGCATCAGAATGTTCTGCTTGGGGTAGGGCAGCAGTCGAAACACCACCTTCGTGATAATGCCCAGCGTGCCCTCGGAGCCAATCATCAACTGGGTGAGGTTGTAACCGGTAGAATTTTTTAGCGTATTGGCTGCCGTCCAGATAATGTCGCTAGTAGGCAGCACTACTTGCAGGTTTAGCACATAGTCGCGGGTGGTGCCGTATTTCACGGCTTTGGGGCCGCCGCTGCTATGGGCCAGGTTGCCGCCCAAAAAGCAGCTGCCCTTGCTGGCCGGGTCGGGCGGATAGAACAGTCCTTTCTCCTGCACCGCTTCCTGAAATACCTGATTTACAACACCTGGTTCCACGGTGGCCTGCAGGTTGCGCTCGTCAATTTCGATGATGCGGTTGAGGCGAGCCGTGGACAGCACTACCCCGTTATGAATTGGCAAGGCGCCGCCGCTCAGCCCCGTGCCCGCACCGCGTGGTGTAACGGGAATATGATTTTCGTGGCAGAGCCGCACAATTTCACTGATTTCTTCCGCGTTAGCGGGGCGGAGTACTACGTCGGGGGCGAAGTGCAGGTCCTCGGTATGGTCGCGGCCATAGTCGGCGTAGGCATCGGCCTCCACGCGCTGGGCCGTGAGCACATGTTCGGGTCCTACAATACGTTCGAAAGCCTCCAGGTGGGCGGGAGTAAGCGAGTTGAAAGTCATGACAAAAGCGAGCTAATGAGCAGAGTACGTATATTTGGCCTGATGCAGGAACACGTAACGAAGGTACGGGATTCGAAGCAGTCAGGCTATCGAACCATAAGTTGGGTACTGCTAGTATTAGTGATGCTAGCTGGCTGTAACGGCTCGCGGAAGGTAAATTATCGCAACGGCCGCTACTACTCGGCCCGCGATATGGCCCGCATGAAAGCCGCCGACCGCCGGGGCCGAGGCAGCTCGGGCAAGACAAAAAGCCGAGTGGCCGGTGCAAAAGTCGTGGTGAAGCGCCCGGCCCGCCACTACAGTAGCGCGGCCACGACCAGCAAGGATATGGCCACTGTTATTGCCACAGCCCGCTCCTACCAAGGCACCCCCTATAAGTTCGGTGGAACTTCTCGCCTGGGCATGGACTGCTCGGGGCTGTTATACAATGCCTTTTCAGCCATAAATATTCAGATTCCAAGGTCATCGAATGAGCAGGCGGACTGGGGTGACCCCGTAAAGCCGCAGGATTTGCAGGTAGGCGACCTGATTTTTTTCGGTCCCTCGCCCGGCAGTCGCAGTATTACGCACGTGGGGATGGTGACGGAGGCGGGGCCAGAAGGCGTGCAGTTTATTCACGCATCCAGCTCGCTGGGTGTAACGGAAAATAGCTTAGAAACTGATTATTATCTTAGCCGCTTCGTGAAGGCCGTGCGGCCGCATTTATAGGGTACTTTCTCTTCTATTCAGCAGGCCAATAAAGGCAGTCTTAGCAATCCGGTAACACAAAGCTTAAAAGTCGTTCGTACTTTTGTGGCGTTTTTCTGCAGTTTTCCTTTGTTCACCAATTGTTCACATATGAGAAATTCACTTTTACGCAACTTGCTTTTACTGATGCTGGCAGTCCTGTCGGCGCAGCTGAGCTGGGCACAGGGCGTCACCACCGCTGCCATGAACGGTACCATTACCGACAAAACCGGCGGTGGCTTGCCCGGCGCAACCATTATTGCGGTGCACACTCCCACAGGGACGCAGTACGTAGCGCCTACTAACTCCGAGGGGCGTTTCAACATCCAGAACATGCGTGTAGGTGGCCCCTACACCGTGAAAGTAACCTTTATAGGTTACCAAGATGTAAACCGCGACGGCATCTACCTAACGCTGGGGCAGAACCTACGGTTTGATGTTAACTTGAACGAGTCGACTCAGCAGCTGGCGGAGGTAACCGTTTCAGAGCGCCGCGACCCGGTAATGAACTCAGGTCGGACAGGTGCTGCTACTACGGTGCAAACGGAGCAGATCATGCGCCTACCCACCATCAACCGCAGCATCCAGGATTTCACGCGCCTTTCGCCCCAAGCCAATGGCAACTCGCTGGGTGGCCGCAACAACCGCTACAACAACATCTCCATTGATGGCGCCGTGAACAACGACCTCTTCGGTTTGGCCGGTAGCGGCACGCCTGGCGGTCAGGCCAATACGCAGCCGATATCGCTCGATGCTATTGAGGAATTACAGGTAGTTATTGCTCCTTATGATGTTCGCCAAGGCGGCTTCACAGGCGGTGGCATTAATGCTGTAACCCGTAGCGGTACCAACAAGGTGCAAGGTTCGGTATATGCTTTTGGTCGTAACCAAAGCCTATTACGCCGAGGCCCTACCGATAACCTCAACCGCGCTGATAACTTTCAGTTCTATCAGACTGGCTTCCGGGTAGGAGGCCCCATCATCAAGGACAAGTTGTTCTTCTTCCTGAACGGAGAACTAGAGCGCCGGCAACAGCCGAGCCTTACCCGCATACGCCAGCCCGGCGACGCTGCCAACGCTTCGGGTGTAGCCGGTGCCAGTGCCGCTGACGCCGACCGGCTTCGGACCGCAGTATTGCAACGCTACAACTACGACATTGGTGGTTACGAGCCCTATACCTACAAGACCAACAATGACAAAGTATTTGCGCGCTTAGACTGGAATATCGACCAGAACAACCAGCTTACCCTGCGTCATAACTACGTAGATGGCTTCCAGGATAACCTGAGCCGTTCGGTTAACAGCTATTCCCTGAGTAGCAATGGCTACCGCTTCAACACGACTACTAACTCTACCGTGTTGGAGTTCCGGAGCAAAATCAGCTCTCAGTTTGCCAACAACCTGATTGTGGGCTATCAGCGTATTCGCGAGAAGCGGGCACCCTACGGCGGAGCATTTCCGCAGGTAACGATTCAAACGAATGGTGGTAACAACGCCAACCTCATCTTCGGCGGTGAAACCTTCTCCAATTCTAATAGCCTGAACCAAGATATTGTGGAGTTGACCGATAACTTTACGCATTATGCTGGTAGGCACGTTATTACGTTGGGCACGCACAACGAATTCTTCAAGTTTCAGAATCTGTTTGTGCGCGATGTCTACGGTAACTATTCCTACCGTTCTATCAACGATTTCCTGAATAGCGACCCGAACTTTACACCAGCTGGCACCGCGCACGCGCAGCCCTACGCCTACTCCCTGTCGTATCCCGCCGCTCCCGGGACCGATCCAGTGGCGCAGTTTAAAGTATCGCAGCTAGGCGTGTATCTCCAGGATGAATATTCTATCCTGGAAAACCTAAAAATAACGGGCGGGGTACGCCTCGACTTGCCGATTCTGCCTACTACCCCTCTCGATAATACGACCTTCAATAGTGAGTTTGGCCCGCGGTTCGACGTTTCGACTACGGCGGTGCCCACGCGGCAGTTGCTGTTCTCACCCCGTATTGGTTTCAACTGGGACGTGTTTAATGATCTGTCCACACAGGTACGCGGTGGTACGGGCATCTTCACTGGCCGCCCTCCCTACGTATGGATTTCCAACCAGTACGGCAATACCGGCGTGAACATATCGCGCATCTCAGCTTCTCCAAGAACAGGTGAAAATACAATCGGTAGTCCTACTATTAATTTTACGGGTGACCCGAACAATCAGCCTGGCGCGGCTGCTTTAGGCCTGAACCCCGGCTCGTCGGAAATTGATGTGACAGCCAAGAACTTCAAGTTTCCGCAGCAGTTTCGTTCTAACTTAGCCATTGACCGCAAGCTGCCGGGTGGCATCACTGCTACTGTAGAAGCCATCTACTCGAAGGTAGTGAACGATATCCTCTATAAGGACATCAACCTAAAGCCTTCGATGACGACGGCCCCCGACGGACGGCCTTTCTACAACAGCAGTACGGCGGCGCGTAAGATCAACCCGACTTACACCAACGTTATCTTACTGGACAATACCGACCAAGGCTACTCTTACCAGTTGTCAGGTCAGTTGCAAAAGGCGTTTAACACCAATTTGTCGGCCTCAGTAGCGTATACCTATGGCAAGTCGAAAGACATCAACAGCGGCTCGTCGAGCCAGGCATATTCCAACTGGCGTTTCAACCAGACACCCGGCAACCCCAACGATCCGCCCCTGACCTACTCCAACTTTGACCTACGGCACCGCCTCATTGCGTCGCTGAACTATCGTAAGGAGTACGCCAATAACTTCGCTACGGGTCTGTCGCTATTTTACACCGGCCAGTCGGGTACGCCTTACACCTACCTGTATGGTAATGACGTAAATGGTGACGGCGAATCGGGCAATGACTTGCTCTACTTGCCAGCCGATTTGAACACGATGATCTTCGCTCCTTCCGTCGCCTCTACTAGAACGCCGGTAGTCGACCCCGCGATGAAGCAAAACTTCATTGATTACGTGAACCGTGACCCCTACCTGCGTGATAAAAGAGGCGAGTTTACGGACCGTAACGGTGCCCGCACGCCTTGGTCGCACCAAGTAGACGCCCGTCTGATTCAGGATTTTTACATCACCTCGGGCAACAACACGCGGCATACGCTGGAAATTACGTTCGACGTATCCAATCTTGGCAACCTATTGAATAAGAACTGGGGCCGTCAATATTTCGTCAACAATCAGTCATATAGCCTGATCGGTTACCGGACAGTAGCAGCCGGTAGCAATGATTTAGCTCTTGCCCCCGCTGGCACCCCTATCTACACGTTCAATAATGTTGACCGGGCATATCAGATAAACCAAATTACCTCGCGCTGGCAGGGTCAGTTGGGCGTGCGCTACACGTTTGACTAATGCAGTAAGCACTTGCTATTTTTCTTATTAAAAAAGGGTGGAGAAATCTCCACCCTTTTTTTGTGAGTAGCGAACCCGACACGACGGATAGCTCTTATTTCACTCCCGCCTAAAGCGCAATCGTTTTAAATAAAAGCAGAGGGCCATCCTACTACCTAGCCTTAAGCTTTCAGCGAACATGAAGTTTTGATGAATTGGCCCGGATAAGGCTGTTAACAATTTGATAACAACGGAGGTGTGCCCCCAACCAGTACTTTCGCCCCGTCTTTCACAAAATGCACACCTATGCGCAACACGTTTATTTGCAAATTAGTGGTCTTCTTGCTTCTTGCATGCTCCGCCCAGCTGGGTTGGGCGCAAGGCACGACGACCGCAGCCATGAACGGTCTTATCACGGATAAATCCGGGCAGGGCCTACCAGGGGCGACCATCATTGCGGTGCACACGCCCACCAACACCCAATACGTAGCGCCTACCAACTCCGATGGTCGCTACAACATTCAGAACATGCGCGTAGGTGGCCCTTACACCGTCCGCGTAACGTTTATCGGCTACCAAGAGGTGACGCGAAACGACGTTTCCCTAACCTTGGGCCAGAACCTGCGCTTAGATATCAACTTGAGCGAAGCCACCACCCAACTGAACGAAGTAGTGGTGTCGGGTCAGCAGGATCCGGTGATCAACTCGAACCGCACGGGGGCTTCTACCACCATTCAGCGCCAGCAGATTGAGCGTTTGCCTACCCTGAACCGTTCGTTGAACGACTTTACGCGCCTCACGCCCCAGGCCAATGGCCAGAGCTTTGGCGGCCGCAACAGTGGCTACAACAATATCACCATCGATGGGGCTATCTTTAACAACGCCTTCGGTCTGAATTCAACGGTAGGTGGTCAGGCCAGCGCCCAGCCGATTTCGCTTGATGCCATCGACCAGATTCAGGTGAGCTTAGCACCGTACGACGTGCGCCAGGGCTCGTTCACGGGCGCCGGTATTAACGTGGTAACGCGCTCCGGCACCAACAAATTTTCGGGCTCGGTATACGGCTTCTACCGCAACCAGGACCTGGTAGGCAACAAGGTAGGGGACGTAAAAAACGTGTACCCCAACTTTAACCTGAAGAACTACGGCTTCCGCTTTGGTGGCCCCATCGTGAAGGACAAGCTGTTCTTTTTCATCAACGCAGAGAGCGAGCGGCGCAATGACCCGCCAAACGGCAACTTTATTGCTAACCGGGCCGGGGTACCGGCACCGGGCGCTAACTCGCAGACCTCGCAGGCCACGGCCCGGGAACTGGATATTCTGAGCAACTTCCTGGTAACGCAGTACGGTTACAACCCCGGTCCGTACGAAAACTACAGCCTGCGCTCAAACAGCGACAAGGCCACGGCTAAGCTGGACTGGAACATCAGCCAGAACAATCACTTCAGCATCAAGTACAACTACCTGAAGTCGTACGCCGATATCAACCCCAGCACCTCGGGCGCTATCGGTGGCAACCGGGCTCAGTCGCAGTTCGGCCTACCCTTTTTCTCTTCGTATTACACCATCAATAACAACCTGAACTCGTTCATTGCCGAGTTGAACAGCTCCCTCGGTGGGGGCAAGTTTTCAAACAACCTAACCGCTGGTTATTCCGCTTTCCGCGATTATCGCCAGAGCCCGGCCGGCAGCATTTTCCCACTAGTTGATATTGGCAACGGTGGTGTACCTAGCACTACCAACGCTGCCTTGAATGGCATCAATGCGCCCAATACGCTAACCTCGTTCGGTTACGAGCCCTTCACGGCTTTCAACTTGTTGAACACGGACGTATACCAGGTAGGCGACAACTTCACGGCCTACCTCGGTAAGCATAACGTGACGGTGGGTACTTACAACGAGTTCTACAAATTCCGAAACGGCTTTGCTCCGAATTACTATGGCAACTATTCATTCAACTCGCTGGATGACTTCTACGCTTCAGCCGGCTTCGCATACAACCGCACCAATACGGAGAACCCACTGACGCCGCTACAAGCAGGCGCTACGCGGCCCGGTCCGGCCCGCTATAACCTGCAGTATTCGGCCGTGAGTGGCGGTGCTTTCCCATATGCGGATATTAAGGCTTCTCAGTTTGGCTTGTATGCGCAAGATGAATGGACGGTACGCAACAACCTGAAATTGACCTACGGTTTGCGCGCTGACTTGCCAATTATCAACTCAGATCTGCAGCAGAATACGTCGGCGGCCGCGCTCACCTTCCGCGAGGGTGTAAAAATCAATACGGGTCAGCTACCTAAGAAAACAGTGTTGTATTCGCCCCGTGTTGGCTTCAACTGGGACGTGAATGACGACAAAAAGACGCAGGTACGGGGCGGTACGGGTATTTTCACCGGCCGGGTGCCGTACGTATGGATTTCGAACCAGGCCAGCAACAATGGTGTACAATTTGGCTCGTTTAGCACTTCGGGCTCAGTACCTACTACTACCAACGGCGTAACCAACCCGAATGCGTCGCTCTACCCATTCAGCCCCGACGTGAATGCTTACCGTCCGCAAAATGCAACTGCTAATGCGGCCTACAACCTAGCAGTTACGGACCGCAACTTCAAGTTTCCGCAGGTTTGGCGCACTAGCTTGGCCGTTGACCAGCAACTTCCTGGTGGCGTAATTGCTACGTTAGAAGCCTTCTACACGAAGGATGTCAATGCGGTTTATCACCAGAACGTGAACCTACCCGGTAGTGAATCGGAGCCATATAACCGCGCTGCTGGTCCCGATGGCCGCCCGATCTTCTACACGTTTGGCGCAGCCCAGACGGGAGCTAACGCTGGCTTGGTTACAGCCACGCGTAATTACCAGCTCTACGCGGGTCGTGGCGGTGCTACGGCGGCTAACCCCAACATCAGCGATGCTATTCTGATGAAGAACACGAACAAGGGCTACTCCTACGCCGTAACAGGGCAGTTGCAGAAGTCGTTTAACAATGGGTTCTACGCTAGTGCAGCCTACACCTACTCCGACTCGCGTTCGGTGAACGATGGTGGCTCCATTGCCCAGTCGATCTGGCGGGACCGTTCGATTTCGGGTGATCCGAACGCCAATGTGCTCAGCTACTCACAGTTTTTGCAGCAGCACCGCGTAATAGCTTCGGCTTCTTACCGCAAGGAGTACCTGGGCCACCTAGGCACCACGCTCTCGTTGTTCTACCAGGCAGCACCTTATGGCCGCTTCTCCTACATATACTCCGGCGACATGAACGGTGACAACCAGAACTCGAACGACCTGATGTACATTCCACGTAACCAGAGCGAAATCAACCTGCGCGATATTACGTTCTTCTCCGGCACTGCTCAGGCACAGACCTACACCGCTGCCCAGCAGTACGCTGACCTCGATGCCTACATCAACCAGGATAAATACCTGAGCAGCCACCGCGGCGAGTATGCCGAGCGCAACGGCGCCGTGCGCCCCTGGCAGCACCAGGTAGATGCTCGCCTGTTGCAGGATATCTTCACCGACCTCGGCGAGAACAACCGCAACACGCTGCAGATCAGTATTGACATTTTCAACATTGGCAACCTGCTCAACAGCAACTGGGGCGTGATTCAGACGGCGAATAAAATCAACCCGCTGACCTATGCCGGCTACAACGCCCAAGGCCAGCCGGTGTTCACCTTCCCCTACCTCATCAGCCCAACTCGTTCTTCGGCGGGGGTAGTGACGGATGGCACCAAGCTGACCCAGACCTTCCGCAACGATACTGGCTTTGTTGGTTCGCGCTGGCAGGCTCAGGTTGGCATACGCTACATCTTCTAAGTCAACCGCTTAATTTGCAAAAAGGGGTAGGGAATAATTCCCTACCCCCTTTTTTTATAAAAAAAGTGCTCAGCGGGCTTGCAGATACCAAAAACGACCGTACTTTTGTCCCACCAAAAACGCAATGGGCGTCTTTGTTATTCCCGGGGGATTAGCTCAGTTGGCTAGAGCGCTTGCATGGCATGCAAGAGGTCATCGGTTCGACTCCGATATTCTCCACTCCTGTTTTTTGTTGAAACCCGGCCCGCCCAGCCGGGTTTTTGCTTTTAGTGCTAGCTGCTAGCTCGTCAACGACACCTAGTAGTCAGCATTAGTCGCTACTTGTGTTAACATAAACTTAACATAGCCCCTACCCGGCCCGTAGGGCGGTTTAGGCGTATCTTCGCGGCGCGAGGAAGTACTTGATCTTCTTTGCTTACCCCTCCTCATTACTCATGAAAAAAGTTGTACTAGCCGTTGCGTTACTTTGCGCGGCTGCGGCCGCGCATGCCCAGGATACCCGCTTCGGAATCAAGATTTCGGGAGGCATTGCCAAGTTTCGCGGTGATGGTGCGCCCAATCAAACCAACATTGCCAGTGCCGGTGGCGGCGTTATGGCCAATGTTAAACTCTCGGAAGTGTTTTCTGTGCAGCCAGAACTGCTGTACATGGTAAAGGGCTCGCGCGACGAGCGAGGCACCACGCCGGTTCGCTACCACAATCAGTACATAGAACTGCCTGTTTTGCTGCGGGCCTCTTTTGGTGGTGTTTTTCTGGAAGCCGGACCGCAGTTTGGCTACCTGCTGACGCCCCAAACCAAGACGGAGGGTTCTCTGGAAATGACTGACTATTCGCAGGCTGCTTTCAACGAGGTGGAGTTTGGCGTGGCGGGTGGCTTGGGCTACCAGCTCGCCAGCGGCCTGAGCCTGACGGGCCGCTACGCTACGGGCCTGAATCCAGTATTCACGAACGTGGGAACAACGAAGGTAAAAGCCTACAATTCGGTGTTGATGCTCCAACTGGGCTTTCTATTTCCAGAGAAATAGTCGGCGGGCGTCTCCCCGCCCCTACTCATCAAACGGCATAAAAAAGCCGCTTCCCTACTAAGGAAGCGGCTTTTTTGATGTTTGCCTTACTACTTACACAAACAAGCCTTCTACCGACAAGTACCGCTCGCCGGTATCGTAGCAGAAGGTCAGGACGCGGCTGCCCTGGGGCATTTCGCCGAGCATCTTGGCAACGGCGGCCAGGGAGGCGCCGGAGGAAATACCTCCCAGCACGCCTTCTTCGCGGGCCGAGCGGCGGGTCATTTCAAAGGACTCTTGCTGGTTGACCTGCACAGTACCATCTAGTAGGTCGGTGTGCAGGTTATCCGGGATGAAGCCGGCACCGATGCCCTGAATAGGGTGCGGGCCGGGGGCGCCGCCACTGATAACGGGCGAGCCTTCAGGCTCCACAGCCAGCACTTTCATGTTCGGGAATTTCTTTTTTAGCACCTCCGCCACGCCGGTGATGTGGCCACCGGTGCCTACTCCCGTGATGTAGTAGTCGAAGCCCTCGGGCGCATCTTCCAGCAATTCGCGGGCCGTGGTATCAATGTGAATCTGGATGTTGGCCGGGTTGTCGAATTGCATGGGCATCCAGGCTTTGGGGTTGTCGCGCACCATTTCATGGGCTTTCTCAATGGCGCCCTTCATGCCTTTTTCGCGGGGCGTTAGCTCCAGCGTGGCTCCGTAGGCCGTCATCAGCCGGCGGCGCTCAATGGACATCGACTCCGGCATTACCAGTGTAATCTGGTAACCTTTCACGGCGGCCACCATGGCCAGCCCTACCCCGGTATTGCCGGACGTAGGCTCGATGATGATGCTCTCTTTCGTCAGCACGCCGTCTTTTTCGGCTTGCTCAATCATCGACAGCGCAATGCGGTCTTTGATGCTGCCGCCGGGGTTGGCCCGTTCTACTTTCGTCCATACTTCCACGTCGGGGCGCTCGGCAAACAGGCGGTTGACGCGCACCAGCGGCGTACGGCCGATGGTGTCTAAAATATTATTGGCTTTCATGGGAATTAGTGTTGGTGAATGGGTGAATAAGTAAATGGTTGAATGGCCGAAGTGTCGAATGGTTGAATGCTAAGGCGCCGCTGACAACAGAACACTACGACAATCAACCATTTAATGCTTCACCCATTCAGCCATTCAAATAGAAAACATGATGTCAGCCGTCGGATCTTCGCTGCGGGTGACGTGAATCTGGGCTTGATGGTAGACGCGGGAATGGGAAGGTACGCTCTCCGTGAGCCATACGTTGCCCCCAATAATGCTGTGGCTACCCACTACAGTACTGCCCCCCAAAATGGTGGCCCCCGCATAAATAACTACGTGGTCTTCGATGGTAGGGTGGCGCTTGAGGTTGGCCAAATGCTTGGCTACACTCAACGCCCCCAGCGTGACGCCCTGGAAAATCTTCACGTGCGACCCAATGATGGTGGTTTCGCCAATGACGAGGCCCGTGCCGTGGTCGATGCTGAAGGCCGGCCCAATGCGGGCGCCGGGGTGAATATCGACTCCCGTGCGGGCATGGGCATATTCACTGAGCAGGCGCGGTAGGCGCGGCACCGCCAGCTGATGCAGCGTGTGGGCCAGGCGGTGCAGGCCAATGGCGTAGAAGCCGGGGTAGGCCGCCACCACTTCCTCCATTCCTTGCGCAGCCGGGTCGGCGGCCACAATGGCGCTGGCGTCACGGAGCAGCATTTCCCTGATGCGGGGCAACTGCTCCTCAAACGCCGCGGCCACGGCCGGCGCGGCCTCTACTGCGGGCACCACGCGCAACAAATCGGTGAGGTCGTTGCGCAGTTGGCTAAGGGTAGCCGCTACGGCATCGGCCGAGAGTAGGGGGCGTGCGGCGCGCTCGGGAAACAGGAGTTGCAGCGTGCACTCGGCCCACTCAAAAAAAGCCGGACCCGGCAGCGGGGTAGCCGCTTGCTGATGGGCCTGGGCCAGCGTATGCAAAAATTCGTCGGACATGCGAAAAAGTGGGCCGGCCGGATGGGCTGTTGCCTTCTCCTCAGTAACCTAGGCCAAAGGGGAATAACCAACGAGCACCCGGAAGGTTTGCCGGTGCCCGTACACAACCGCATCCTGCTACTTCCCGTTAGGAGAGGACACGTTCTTAACTTATTCACGACCGAAAACATCCTTTCATCATGGCCGATACCACCATCACTAAAGTAGATTCCAAGCATTCTCCCAAAGGCGCCGACGGCGAAAAATACCTGGCCTCGGGCGTTCACGTAGCCATGCGCTTGTGGGAAAACGAGCAGCCATCTGAGCCAAAAGAGCCCGCCTCCCGTCCCTACGAAACGGTTGGGTACGTAATCAGCGGCCGCGCCGAGTTGCACCTGGAAGGCCAAATGGTTGTGCTGGAGCCTGGCAATTCATACGTGGTGCCCAAAGGCTCCTCGCATACCTACAAGATTCTGGAAGCCTTCACGGCTGTTGAAGCTACCTCGCCGCCTGCACAAGTGCACGGCCGCGAAGACAAGTAGCCCACTAAATTTTCTTTCTGCAAAAAGCGCGTTCGGCACCGAAAGCGCTTTTTGTTTTTTGTTTGACTACGCTAACGCTGTTCTCAAATTGAGAAACAAGCCGGTTTTCATTCTGCGTAGTTAGTTAGTATAGTGAAGCTATTTATTGAATTTATTAAAACGGATAAAATACTATATTCCAATACTGTATAAATAAAAACTACAGTTTATAAGGTATCCAAAAAAATATTGAACAATATAAACTTTATAAGCTAACCTTACTCATAACCCCTATATACCTGCTTCATTTTTGCAGAATGTTTAGTTAATACTCTTTCGTATTTTCTGCATTCTCACTATGAAACACTTTCTACCCTTTCCTTCTTTCCTACTACTAGCCGGCAGTCTGAGCTTTACGGCCCTGCCCGTGGTAGCACAACAAGCGGCGCCTACTGCGCTGTACGTCAATGACGCCGCTATTACCAACGATACTTATACCCAGGCCCCCGGCAACGACGCTACCGGCGACGGTACGACCCAAGCGCCTTTTGCCACGGTAGCGCGGGCGTTGCAGCAGGCAGTTGCAGGCACTACCACTATTTTTATCGACGCCGGCACCTACTCCGAGCGCATGGTGCTGCATAAAGCCGTAAGCTTGCGCGGCGCCGGCACTGGCACTACCGTGTTCAGCGCGGGCTTGCCGCAGTCGGGCGCCCGCAGCCACGAGGTAGGGCTGCTGCTAACCGCGCCGGGCGGCACGGCTAGCGCGCCCCTGCTGATTGCCAGCTTAACGATCCAAGCGTATGACCTGGGCCTGGAAACCGACGGTAGCGCCCGCGCCAACGTAGCGCTGGAAGACGTTGAAATACTGGATCAACGCGAATACGGCATTTTCTGGAATAGCCTGGGTGGGGTGGAAAACTTGGTGTTTCGGCGGGTACATATTGCCCGCACCGCCGTGGACCCCGCCAACGTGCGCACCAACTACAACGGCAGCAGCAGCCCGGCGGGGCGGGGGTTATTTCTGGTGAATGGCACCAAGCACCACATCACCATTGAAGGCGGCACCTACGAGCAGAACCGCCGCGCCGGCATCGACATCAACGATGGCAGCGTGAGTGACCTGGTTATCCGGGATGCACAGTTTAGCCAGAATGGCGGCGCGGCCATGGCCATTCTGGGCGCGGGCGGACAGCGCGACGCCAACGGCAACTTCCTGACGCCAGCGGCTCTACTGGAGCGCAACACCATCACCAACAACGGTTCCAATGGCCTGGAGCTGAAGTCGGCCACGGGCAACGGGCAGGCTAGCGGACCCGGCAGCTTTGTGGTGCGTGAAAACGTCATTACCCGCCTCACCACCCGGCCTGATCCGCTGCCCGACGGCGTGCTGCCGGAAGATATTCCGACCAGCTTGGTAGACGACAACGCCGCCATTGCCTTTATTGACCGCGACCGGGGCGTGATTCAGGTAGGCGGAGGCGTGACGGGCGACTTGGTGACGGGCGGCGCCTACATCGCCAACAACCGCTTGAGCGGCTACATCGCCAGCGAAGCGCAGGGCAACCTGAGTTCGGGAATCAACGGGTTTGGCATTGTGGCGGAAGGCAGCCACAACAGATTGATAGGCAATGAAATAATGCAGTGCCAGATTGGTATTCAGGTGCAGGAGCGCCCGGCCAACAGTTCGGGCTTGCTGGGATTCGGCACGCCATTCTTCGATATTAACCGCAACGCCAGCGTACCCGCTACGGACCTGCTCATTCAGGATAACAGCCTAGATAGCTGCACCCAGGCCCTGGTAGCAGTGAACCTAGCGACGCCAGCTACCGCCCAGCTCAACTGGCTGGGCAGCACGGAAACCAGCCGAATTTACGGCCCCAATAACCAAAATGGGCTGGTAGCCACCATCAGCAAGGCGGGTAGCACCTTCACGCGGGAAGCGCCTGCTTCGGCCGCGGGTCGCCTCGACTACTCCCCCTTCCTGCAAAGCAATACTGACGCTGACCCCGCCGTTGGTTTTCAGGGCGACCGAAGCTACCTGCACGTCGATGCGGGCAGCCCTACCACTGGCACCGCATTGGCTTTGAAAGAAGGACTTGATTTGGTACCAGAGGCGGGTACCCTGAGCACGGTGGGCGGCACGTACGAAGAAACGCTCGTGGTGGCGAAGGCCCTTACCCTCACCAATACCGGCCCTACTACCCTGCGCAACCTCACCATCGAGAGTCCTTATACGCCGCTGGTGCTGGGCGCTCCCTTCACCGTATCGGGCGCGCTGACGCTGACGAGTGGCCGCATTCAAACAACAAATACGGCCTTACTCACCCTGAGCGACAGCGCCACGGCGACGGCCGGCAACGCGGCATCCTTCGTAGAAGGACCGCTGCGCAAGGTAGGCGCCCAGGCATTCGTGTTTCCGGTGGGAAAAGCTGGGCAGTGGGCGCGACTGGGTATTTCGGCACCGGCAACAGCGGCTGGCTTCACGGCCGAATATGTGGCCGCTGCCGCGCCCGATGCAGTTACGCTTGCGGCGCCCCTTCACAACGTTAGTCAGGTGGAGCACTGGTTGCTGATGCCGGACGAGGACACGACGGAAAATGTGGCAGTTCAGTTATTCTGGGAAAACGCTTTCCGTAGCGGCATCAATGCCTATACCGAAGACTTACAGGTAGCCCACTACGACGGGGCTACGTGGACTACCGCCGGCCAGGGCGCCCTGGCCGGGACGCTGGCCGCGGGTGCCGTCGGCTCGGCTGGGGCAGTAAGTGGCTACGGCGCCTTTACGTTTGGCTCGCTCGCGGAGGAAGTAAACCCGCTGGTAACCGACCTATCGGAATTGCGCGCGACCGAAACGCAGCCCGGCACGGTGCAGCTTACCTGGTCTACTCAGCAAACCACCACGGCCCAGGGCTTCGACGTAGAGCGCTCCTACGACCAGCAAACCTGGCAGTCATTGGCCTACGTAGACGGCCAAGCCACCACTCAGCGCAAGACCTACTCCTACCTCGACCACCCCGACCGAGCCAATATAACGGCCCTGTACCGGCTGCGGCAGGTGCTGGCCAGCGGTGCCCGCGTATCGTTGCCGGCAGCGGTGCCGCTTACGCCCAGTATTACGCTGCCTACCCGGGCGGCCACCGCCACGGCTGGTATTAGCGTCTACCCCAATCCGGCCACCCGAGAATTGCACGTGCAGTTCCCTACCACCGTCACGGGCGACGTTACCCTCACCCTACTCGATCTGACGGGCCGGTCCGTACTCACCCAAACGATAACGGCTAAAGGCAGCAACGCCGTGGCGCTACCGGACAGCCTACCCGCCGGCGTGTACCTGGCCCGATTCCACGGCAAGACTATGCCCGATAGCGTGTTGCGCCTGGTAAAGCAATAGGGCGTTGTCACTATAAAGACTGTCATCCTGAGCGTGCGAAGGTCCTTCGCACGCTCAGGATGACAGTTGTATTTACAGGCAGTTCCCTACTGGCAACTGTATTACCGCAGTAGTTCGATCTGCTCGATCTGGTCACCTATTTCCAGTTTCTCTACCACATCCATGCCGCTTACTACCTGCGCAAAAATGGTGTAGCGGCCGTCGAGGTGGGGTGTGGGTGCGTGGGTGATGAACCACTGACAACTTTCCGTGTCTTTGCCCGCGGAGGCCAGGCCCACGGCACCCGCGCCGTAGCGCAAGTCGGCCAACTCCGAGCGCAGGTTGTAGTCGGTGCTACCCCAGCCGTCGCCGCGGGGGCAGCCGCCCTGCACCACAAAGTTAGGCACCACGCGGTGGAAGCTTTTGCCATTGTAGAAATCCTGCCGTACCAGTTCCACGAAGCTGGCAACCGAGCCGGGCGCCTCTTCCACCAGTAGGCGCAGCATAATGTCGCCCCGGCTGGTGTGCACCACCGCGCGCTGCGTAGCCGGAATAGCTTCCACCACCGTCCAGTTGATGGGGTGCGATGCGGCCAGGGCCACGGGAGTAGGCGTAGCAGGATGCTGCTCCAAAAAGTCAATGGTCTGCTGCACCGACTGCCAGGCTTCCAGGTCGCGAGGCAGCAGAAGTTTGGCCTGAGCCTCGTGCAGAAAGTCAGTGTCGGGTAGGAGCTTACGCATGGTGAGGCGCGGGTCGCGCAGGGCCTCAGCGGCCAGCCCTATTTGCGCCACGTCGCCACTGGCTATGGCCCGGCGTAGTATTAGGGCAAACGCCGCCTGCTGAGCCACGGGGAAATCGGGCTGCTGGCGCATAGCAATGAGGGCTTCCATACCATCGGTGCCTACTACCAGCGCCTGTTGAGGTTCAAATACTATTGTTCGCACGATTTCAAAAGCGGCCGGATCTTCGCCCAGGGCTTTCAGCAAAGCGCCTTTTTCGTACGGACTAGTAGCGGCCGCGTAGCGCTCCTGCACCGCCCGTCGAATGGCCGCCTGCTCGGGGCTTCGCTGTTTGAGGGCGGCAGCCAGCAGGGTAGCCCGCACGCGCCAGTTGGGCATCTTGTTCGCCTTTTCCAGAAAAGAAGCCCCCGACTCGTGGGTGGCGTGCGCCAGAAAAAACTCCGCGGCCGTTAGGGCCACCTGCTGCGAAGGATCTCCCAAGGCGGCCCAGGCGGCCTCTTTTACCGGCGCATACATGGCGGTATTCATGGTGCGCAACGCCGCCACGCGCACCCGGTAGTCGGGGTCGCGGCGGGCCAGGCCCGCCAGCAGCGCCGGCACCGTGGCCACGTTGGTGGTTTTGCTGAGGGCCCCCACGGCGGCACTGCGCACGGCGTAGTGCGGGTCCTTCTGCGCTACGCTGCTGATAGCCGCGGCAAAGGGTGTCAGGTCGAGGCCGCGGGTGCGCGCCAGGGCATTGGCCGCCGCCAGGCGGGCCCCATACGGGTTGGCAGGAGCCAGCAGCTGCAACAGGCGGGCTACGGCCGCTTCGGACGTAACGTCGCGCATACCAGCCCGGTAGAGCCCCCACCCCTGCCCTACCAGCGCCGCCGTGTCGGTGGCCAGGGCGGAGGGTAGGCGCACTAGTTGCGGCAAACCGGCGCGGGAGGTGCAGCGCCCTAGAGCTTCCAGCACGTAACGCCGTACTACCGGATTTTCTTCAGTGGTTAGCCGCTGCTGCAAAGCGCCCTCGGCCGTGGTATCAGCAGTTTGCCCCAGGGCGTAGGCCACCAGTTGGCGCACTTCGGGGGCCGAGTCGTTGAGGTGGGCACTTAGCGCGGCGGTGGCGGCTTTGTCCTGCACGGAGGCGAAAGCCAAGGCGGCCCGTTGCCGGTAGCGCGGCTCAGGATGGATCAGGTAGTTCAGCAGCGGCACCGTGCGGCGCTCGTCCTGCAAGGTGGCAATGCGGCGCATCGTGCTGTCCGCAAATACGTTGGGCGCTGCGGCAACGGGCAGCACGGCAGTAGGCGGCGCTTTGGTAGCGCAGGCGCCCACTAACAGGCCAGCGGCCACCACCGCAGACAGGCGCCCCACGTTGGCGCAACGAAAGGAGAATGGGCTCATAAGTGCCCCAAAAATAGGCAGATTGCTATTGCGCTGCTCCTATTTCCGTCAATAGATGATGTAATGCATCGAATAACAGCTCGTTACCTTGCTGGGCGTAGCCGGCCAGGGCTTGCTCGTAGGCGTTCACATCGTAGAGAAAAGCCCGCACGTTGTCGGCCGTGAGGTGGGCAAAGTGGCGACCGTAGCCTAGTTTTTCTACCTCAGCGGCATTCAGGAACTGCTCGAACTGCGCCGGAATAGGGATGGCGCAGATGGGCTTGCGCAGGTACACCGCTTCACTAATTAAGGAAAAGCCGCCGTTGGTAATCACGGCGCGGGCACTGGCCAGATCGTCGATAAATCCCTGCTCGCTGAACGCGCACAGCTGCACGTTGCTGTGGGTTTCGTCCTTGTTGAAGCCGTAGACCCGAAACGCTTGATTGGGTAGGGATTGGAGCAGCAGCACCAGATCCTTCTGGGTGGTGGCCGATTGGTACACCAGCACGTGAGCCCCCGCAGTAGGGCGAGCCGCCAGAATTTCGGGCCGAATGATGGGCGGCACCAGCGTGGTATCGGGTGCGCACAGGGGTAGGGGAAAGAATGTGGAAATCAGGTAGTGCCGACTGCGCGGCAGCTTGGCGCGCACAATCTGCCGGGCCACGGCCAGGTTGCCCCGCTCAGCTGGGGGCACCACGATATCCAATTCGGCACGGTTGATTATCTGCATGTTATCGATGCTGACAACGGGCAACCGCTTCCACTGGGCAAAGAAATAGCTAAAGGATTCGAAGTCGGAGATGACCAGATCGGGCGCAAACCCGCCGAGTAGCTCACGGTACTTTGCGAAGTTGATGCGCAGGTTTTCCGGAGCCGTACGCAGGGTAAGGGCCGCCGTGCGCAACTTAGACACGGTGAGGTCTTTATAGGCCAAGTGAAAGCCCCGGATTTCGTGCACGCGCCCCGGAAAGTTGCGCGCCAGCATCTGGTAGGCCCGGCTGCTACTCACTACCTGCACCTGATGCCCCTGCGCCAGCAAATACCCGATAACTACTTTACTACGCGTAGCGTGGCCCATGCCTTCGCCCGGCACCCCATAAAGAATATTCACGAAATGATGATTTAACGATTTAGCGAACTTGCTTTTCCAGTTGCGCGTTGCGCGCGGCATTTGCTATTCTTAGCACCTAGCGAAACGAACCAGCCATAGGCTCAGGCCGTTGGCGTCTGTCCTACCGCGACGTTGGGATGCGAAATTGCAGGCCGATGCTGGGTACAATGGTAACGCCGCTGAGGGAGGTCGTGCGGTTGTTGAGCAGTGCGAACGTGCCGTAGTTCTGGTAAAAAATGGAGAGGGCCGGAATAACGTACACGTAGCGGTAGCCTACCTTCACGTTAATAAAAGCCCCGTACGAGGAGAAGTTCTCGCGGCTGGTAGGCAACTCTGGCACTTGCTGACTGGCGCTAACGTAGATTTTGCTGGGTGCAAAGCCATAGCGCAAGAAAGTGTGCGCGTAGACCAAGCCATACGAAAAGGCTCCATTTTCTTCCTCGGGGCCAAACGAGCGGCTGAACACCAGCGGCACTAGCAAGTCGTTGCGGGAGGCCCGGAAGCCCACCAGGTTGGTCAGGTTGTCGAGGTAGGACAGGCCGGGCAGCTTGGCCCGCTGGGTAGCATATTGGAGGCCAATGCTGGCGTAGGTATCGCCGCTTCGGCCCACCGGATGCTCGGGGGTGCCCACCGGCCCCAGGAACTGGTACATGGCGTCGAACACGTGCGAGCCAAACGCATACTTGTAGCCCACGTCGAGGCGGTCGATGACGCCGTAGCGCAGGTATAGGTCAGAGGTAGGCTGCACGGGGTCGAGCACGTAGGCCAGGGCGGCCGCCTGCAAGTCGGTAATGGACTGGTTGTATTGCACCGTATCCTTGCCCGTAGCGCTTTGCACCGCCGATTTTAGCGCCGAGCCGCCTTTGCTCAGCGTTGCCGTGGCTACGTTGAACGCGGCATTGCCGCCTACCCGGAATTCACCCCGCGGCGTCACCTTACCCGTACTGACAATCGTGCGCGGCGCCACGCAGGACGTAGCGCAAAATAGAACAACCGGCAGCCAATGGCGCCAGGAAAAGGAAAAATCTGACATATACCTGAAAGAAAAATTTAGCAAAGAAACTACTTAACGCGTTGCCTTCACTAAAACTGAGCCGGAAGCTACTTTTCTTTTGGAAGAGACTATCTAAGGATAGCGTCCTTTCGACTACCAGGAGAAGTTTTGCGGGCTACTGTCTAAGGGTAGTTTCTACCACGCAAGATTCTCCTCCTTACTTGATACGCAACATGGTCGAAAAGACGTTTTTATGTCAGCATGAGAGATTTCCTGCTCTGTCTGAAAGGACGTTCTAGTGGCCGCTTACACCTATTCGGAGTAGGGGCTGATGCCATTAATTACCGCTGCCATTCAGGTAGCCTTGCGTGAATACCCGGTACTGATCAAAAATAGCCCGCACCGAGCGGCGCAGGATAATTTCTCCCTGCGGACCATTGGGCACCGATACACCCGAAGCGTAGCCATTCCAGACGGCGCGGTTGGTGTGGTTGTCAATCAGGGTTACAAGTAGGGTGCCTTCCGTGAGCAGCATCCGTACCGGCTTGTAGCCTTTTTTGTACTCATCCGGTGTTTCATCGTCCTCCACTACGCCTGTTTTAACGAAGCGCTCAATATCTTCCTGCTGATAGCCGCGAAAGCGCATGTCCCCCTGGAATACCTGGAAGTTAATAAGCAGATCGGGGCGGCTGTTGGCGGGGCGGTAGCCCTGGGCGCGGAGGCGGTTGCGCACGGCCTCGCGCAGTGCCTCTCCTATCCGGCTGGTATCGGCGGCCAGCCCTTGCCCTTGCATAAATTCGTAGGTGCGATACCGCTTGAAGTTACCGGAATAGCTGTAGTCCGATTCAATGCGAGCCTCGCGGGCTGCAAAACAGCCCGTGAGGACCAAACCCAGTAAGCTAAGCAGCAGGGTAGAAATAAGCTTCATAGATGGTACAAAAGGGGTGGGGAAACGCCTACTAATATACTCATTCTTCCCTTTCTACACACTAACAGTCAAGTAGAAACACGTTTTTTATGGCTCAATCCCGCTGGCGGCTGGCCAGGCAAAAATTCTGGACCCTTTGCCCTACCCCAGACTGGCTTATTTACGCAGCTGGGCGGAGCCGCTTTTCCAGCACAATCAGCAGCCCGTGCGCCCCCTGCACCGTCCCGATAATATCGAAGCCCTGCCGCAGGTTGAGCAGCAGCATCCCGCGCCACTGATTGTAAGTGTGGGTGCGCACCCAGCCGTAGCCCTGCGTCTGGCACCAGACATGCTGGCGGCACATCAACTCCGTGGCCACCCCCTGCCCCTGGTGGTTGGGCAGCACGCCACCCAGCCAGCTGTAGTAGTGGCCCGGTTTCCGTTCGTAACCCAGCTTGCACCCTACTGGCTGGTCATTATCGTCTACTGCCAGCCAGGCCTGCACCGGCTGGCGCTGCTGCTGGTAGCGCAAGTCAGCGGCCACTTCGGCTTCGGTGGTTTCCAGCACAGTGGCCAGTAGGCTGGTCAGCGCAGTTTGCGTTTCGGGGGGAGGTGAGGATAGAAAAGGTAGTGGCAAGGCATTGAGCGGGATTGGGAAGAGTAGGAAATTGGTCTTGTTGCGAAAATCAGCAAAAAAGGCGGTCTTGCCAGGCGCTATACCCGGCAAGACCGCCTTTCCTATTTAACTCACTTATGCATTCTGCTCCCTACTTATACCCTGCTGCCTGCAAGGCAAACAGTTCGGAGTAGCGGCCTTGCTTGGCAAGTAGCTCACTGTGCGACCCAATTTCGATGAACTTGCCGTGCTCAATGACCAGAATGCGGTCGGCCATGCGCACGGTGCTGAAGCGGTGGCTGATGAGGACGGCCGTTTTGCCTTTGGTAAGATCGGCGAAGCGCTGGAACACCTCGTGCTCGGCGCGGGCGTCGAGGGCTGCGGTGGGCTCATCGAGAATCAGTAGCTGGGCATCGCGCATGTAGGCGCGGCCGAGCGCAATCTTCTGCCACTCGCCCCCGCTCAGGTCCACGCCGCCGGCAAAGCGGCGCCCTACCATCTGGTCGTAGCCCTGGGGCAGCTTCTGCACCACCGAGTCGGCCAGGCTTTGCAGGGCGGCGGCCTCAATGCGGGGCTGGTTGTCTTTTTCTTCGATGCGGCCCACGGCCAGGTTTTGCCCGGCCGAGAGCTGGAAGCGCACAAAGTCCTGGAAAATAACCCCAATTTCCTGGCGCAGCTCGGCGGGGTCGTACTCGCGCAGGTCGTGGCCGTCGAGTAAGATGCGGCCCTCAGTAGGGTCGTAGAGACGAGCCAGCAGCTTCACCAGCGTCGTTTTGCCCGAGCCATTCTCGCCTACCAGCGCCAGCTTCTCGCCGGCGTGCAACGTGAAGTTGAGGTTGCGTAGCGCCCATTTTTCGGCGTTGCGGTACTTGAAACCCACATTATCGAATACAAAGCCCTCGCGGATGGGTGTCGGGAACGGGCGCACGACCCGCGTTTCGTCGCGCACGATGCGGGGTTGCAGGTGAAAGAAATCGAAGAAGTCCTGGAGGTAGAGCGCCCCTTCGGCCACACTGCTGAACCGGCTCAGCATGCCCTCAAGCAGGCCCCGCATTCGGGCAAACGACCCCACCAGGAACGTGAGTTGGCCAATGGAAATCGTGTCCTGAATGGCTTCGGATGCCACGTATACGTAGGCGCCATAGTAGCCAGCCGCGCCCACGGCGGCGAAAAACGTGCCCCAGCTCGCCCGCCGGATCACGATGCTTTTATTCTTCGCGTAGAAATCGTCGGAAAGCTCGCGGAAGCGGCTGGTCAGAAAACCGGAAAGCCCGAATATCTTGACCTCCTTGGCCGTCTCGTCGGAGGCACCCGTGGCGCGCAGGTAGTCCAGCTCGCGGCGCTCAGGCGTCCAGCCGTGCACCAGCGAGTAGCTGCGTTCGTTGAAGTGCGACTCGCCCAGGAAAGCCGGCACCACGGCCACCAGCAGGAGCAGGAGCAGCCACGGATTGAACGCGACCAAGCCCACGGCCAGAAAACCCATCGTAATGGCGTCCTGGGCCTGGGTCAGCACCTGCGACATAAGCACCGTGCGCGACAACGTCTGGCGACGGGCCCGCTCCAGCTTGTCGTAGAAGGTGCTATCCTCGAACTGGTCGAGGTCGAGGCGGGCGGCGTGCTCCATCAGCCGAATCGAGGACTGGTTGGCAAACAGGTCGCCCAGCAATGAATCCAGCAGGGCCACGCCCCTACCCAGCGCATCGTTGAGAATGGCCAGGCCGAACTCCAGCGCCAGCAACTCCAGCACGGGCGTCAGCACCCGCTGCGCGGGCGGCAACTGGCTCAAGTTCAGCACCGAGTCGATAATGAGCTTGCCCACGTAGAGCAGCGTAACGGGCAGCGCGGCCCTACCCAGGCGCAGCAGAATGTTGCCCAGGGTCAGCGCAGGGCTGGTCTGCCAGATGAGCTTAAAAAATTCGGGTAAGTTGCGTAATGCCGAGAATCGCTCACGCACCGTGAGCGGCGGCTTGCCATCGGGCCGGGGTCTTTTGGCCGATATAGCGGCAAGAGAATCAGTTAGTTTAGCCATTGGTTTTCTGTTGGCAGAATTCGCTCCAAGCTTAAAAAAAGGTCGTTTTGTCAGCCCCCTGGCCAGTTCCTACTGCGGCCTCTGCCGGGCCGCGTGCTACCTTTGCGGCCTATGTCCGTTGCTGCCCCCACCCGCGTGTACACGCTTGGCTTCTGGCTCATGTGCCTGTCGTCGTTCCTGTTTTTTGCCAGCTTTAACATGCTGCTGCCCGAGCTGCCCGACTACCTCACCAGCCTGGGCGGCGCCGATTACAAGGGCTACATCATTGCGTTGTTTACGCTCACGGCGGGCCTGTCGCGACCGTTTTCAGGCAAGTTGGCCGACACGGTCGGGCGCATTCCGGTGATGGTGTTTGGGTCGCTGGTGTGCTTTCTGTGCGGCTTTTTCTACCCGTGGGTGGCCACGGTTTCGGGGTTTCTGCTGCTGCGCTTGCTGCATGGTTTCAGCACGGGCTTCAAGCCTACTGGCACGGCTGCTTTCGTGGCCGATATTGTGCCGCTGGAGCGCCGCGGCGAGGCCATGGGCCTACTGGGCGTGGCGGGCTCGCTGGGCATGGCGGCTGGTCCCGCGTTGGGCGGTGTGCTGGCCAATCAATTTTCCCTGGGCACCATGTTTTACTGCTCGTCGGGGGCGGCGTTGCTGTCGCTGATCGTGCAAGGCACCATGACCGAAACCCTACCCCCGGCGCAGCGCGAGCGGTTTAGCTGGCGGCTGCTACGACTGCAATGGAACGAAATACTGGAGCCGCAGGTGCTGGCGCCGGCCCTGGTCACGCTGCTGTGCCTGTTTCCGCTGGGCATCGTGCTCACCGTCATTCCTGACCAAAGCACCTCGCTGGGCATTGCCAACAAGGGCCTGTTTTTCACCTTCTATACAGTGGCTTCGCTGGTGGTGCGCCTGGTAGCTGGCCGCGCCTCCGACCGCTACGGGCGCGTGCCGGTTCTGCGCCTGTCCACGGGCTTGCTGTTCGTGGCGCTTTTGCTGCTGTCGCAGGCGCGTTCGGCCCCGTTTTTTCTGTTTTCCGCCGCGGTGTTTGGCTTCGCCACCGGCCTCAACTCCCCTACCCTCTACGCCTGGACGATTGACCTAAGCAACCCCGCGCGGCGCGGCCGGGGCGTGGCCACGATGTACATGGCCCTGGAAGCCGGCATTGGCCTGGGCGCGTTGGCTGCCGGCTGGATTTTCAGCAACGACCCGGCCCGCCTACCCTACGTGCACGGGCTGGGTGCCGCCGTTACGCTGTTGGCCCTGGTATACCTGGTGTGGGGGGTGCGCAAACAGCCCGTTCCCGTATCAGCCTGAGCCGCAAGCCACAATCAGCCATGGCGTAGCCCCGACAGTTTCTCCTTGCGGAGGAATTAAGTACCACCACGTCCAAAAGGCCCGCAGCTAGCTCTTGTCCTTACCCAAGTCTTTTTCCGGCTTCCCGGAGGTAACTCAAAGGCCCTTTTTTGCTGGCTGACTTCGCTCAAAAAAGCCCTTCCAGCCATATGGCCGAAAGGGCTTTTGAGTTTTGGGTAAGGACAAGAGCTAGCTACGGGCCTTTTAGAGATTCTCAGACAAGATTTTGGAGCCAACTGACCTAGTCAGGATGCGTCGGGCTAGCCTTCTACTGCAAAGTTGGTAGTCGCTGCCAGGGCCTGCCACTGCTGCATCTGCTGCTGCACGGCGGCTATTTTCTGGTCGGCAAGTTGGTAGGCGTCTTCGCCCAAAAACACGTGCACCGGCTGCTGGTCGGCTACGCTGAGTGCGAGCAGCACGGCGGCGGCTTTAGCCGGGTCGCCGGGCTGGTTGCCGTTGATTTGCTCCTCGTGCAGTTGTTGCGAGTCGCGCACGGTTTGGTAGGCCGCCAGCGGCTGCTGGGGCGTACCCAACGAGCCAGAAGTTAAGAAGTTGGTGCGAAAATAACCGGGGTATACTACGCTGGCTTGCACCCCGAAATCCTGCATCTCGGCCGCGTACGACTCGGTGAGGCCGGCCACGGCAAACTTGGTGGCACAATACACTCCAAAACCCGGAAATGCCCCCGTAAAGCCGCCGATAGACGAAATATTGAATACGCGGCCTGCGCCTTGCGCCCGCAGGTGCGGTGTGGCGTGGCGCAACACGTGCAGCAGGCCAAACACGTTCACCTTAAAATTGCGCTGAGCTTCCTCGTCGGTTAGCTCTTCCACTGCTCCCAATTGGCCGTAGCCGGCATTGTTGACCACCACGTCGAGGCGGCCAAAGGTGCGAATGGTGGTTTCGATAGCCTGCCGCACGCTGTCCTCACTGCCGAGGTCCATGTGCAAGGGGAGGAAGCGGCCGTCACTAGGCGGCACGGCCTGTTGGAGTTCCGTTAGGTGGCGGGAAGTAGCCGCTACCGTATAGCCGTGGGCTAGCAGGTGTTGCACCAGCGTCAGGCCTAGGCCCTGCGAGGCGCCGGTCACAAACCAAGTTTGAAGAGTGCTCATAAGTAATTGCGTGTTGTAGTACACTGCAAAAGTAGAGCAGGAAGTAGGCTACCGGCTTACCCGGTTCAAACTGATGCTTGCAAAAATCAAATAGCCCGCATAGCCGAAGGCGCAACGCCAGTTTGTTTGCGAAAAAAATTACTGAAGTGCGCCGGCTCTTCGAAGCCCAGGCAGTGGCTGATTTCGGCCACGTTCCAGGGCGTATGCTTGAGCAAGGCGTGTGCCTCCTGCACTAGGCGACTGGCAATGAGCTGGGTAGTGGTTTTACCGGTCACGTCCTTGAGGGAGCGATTGAGGTGGTTGACGTGTACGGCTAGCTGCGCGGCGAAGGCCTTTGCGTTACGCAGCTTCACCTGCTGCCCCGGCGACTCTATCGGAAACTGCCGCTCCAGCAGTTCCGTGAACAACGAGGCAATGCGCGTGGCCGCCGTACTGTCGTGGTAGAGGGTAGTAGCGGGCTGAAGCTTTAAGGCGCTATGCAGCAGTTCCATGGTATAGTTGCGCAGCAAGTCGTACTTGTAAGCGTAGTCGGAGTGTAGCTCCGTTAACATTTTATCAAATAATGGCTGCAAAGCGACCACCTGCTCATCACTCAAGAAGTACACAGGCTGGCCACCGGGCTTGAACATCGGCAGATCTTGGGGTAGGGTGCTGAGTTGCCGCTGCAGAAAGGCTTCGGTGAAAATGCAGAAAAGCCCTGTCTGGTCGTCGTCGAGCGGTTCCCAGTGGTAGGGCACCATTGGGTTGGCAAAAAACAGCGCATGGCCGCGCAGTTCTATCGTTTTGTCGGCAAAATGATAGTTACTGCGCCCCGATACCAATGTTATTTTATAAAAATCCTTGCGGCTGTACGGCATTTTACACGCCTTTGGCCCCACAAAGTCATCGAGCCGGAATACGTTGAAGTGCCCGATGTCCTGGCGCAGGTTGTCGGGCAGATAGTCCATCTTACTGCGGTAAAACTCTTCGAGGGTTGTGTGCGCTATCATACAGCGAAGTTACATAAATCAAACCATTGCGTAGGGGGTGTGCGCAAGCAGGCAGAGGGGGTAGCAGCGTGAAGTTGAAGCATTACATTTCAGATAACGACTATCTGGCCGGGGCGCTGAGAAAGACGCATAGCACTAATCCCTAGGGATATAAATATTTAAATAACTTATTGAAAAACAGATGATTAACGATACATTTTCAGTCGATTTGATACTCACATTAAACGATTATTTATGCAACGTATCTTTCCCACCTTGTGGCGGTAGTCAGTAGTAGCTACCGCTTTAACCATCAGCGCTTTTCCCTTTTCAGCACAGGCGCAGTTGCCCGCCGGCGTCACGAAGGTTACGTCGGTGGAAGGAATCACTGACTACCAGTTGCCCAACGGCCTGCGGGTGCTGCTGTTTCCCGACAATTCGAAGCCAACGACGACCGTGAACATGACCTACCTGGTAGGCTCGCGGCACGAGGGCTACGGCGAAACGGGCATGGCGCACCTGCTGGAGCACATGGTGTTCAAGGGCTCTACCAAGCACAAGAATATTCCGCAGGAGCTGACCGAGCACGGCGCCCGCCCCAACGGCTCGACCTGGTACGACCGCACCAACTACTTTGAAACCTTTTCGGCTACCGATGAAAACCTGAACTGGGCCCTCGACCTGGAAGCCGACCGCATGGTCCGAAGAAGTAAGCTATCGGCTTTTGTATCGTGCCGGCGCCGCTGCTATCATATTCCTCAACTCCACTGAGGAATATGATAGCAGCGGCGCTTTGTTTTCATGCAGTAGCTGGGGTAGGGGCATAGCAGTTCTTCCTTGCGCTCGGGCTATAAGGGAAAGCAAAAAATGGGCATTAGCAGCGTAGCTTTCTCGTCCGCAAAAAGGTCCAGCCCGGTTGCCGGTATCAGCGACTAATTCAACCAAGCGCCGCTAGTGAACTTCTGTACGGCACGGGGTTTGGAGGTCTGCATTGGATTCCTGATATTGAGCACCAGTGGGCTTTTGTCCAATCTATATAGTTCTGCTTTCCGGCCTTTATTACCCCGGTTATACGACTGCCTTTTCTACTCTCATTACTTTCTTTACAAGTATTCTATACTTCTATATGACGCGTTATTTACGGCTGAGTAGTCTGCTGATCGTGCTATTGGGCGGCTGGCAGACGGCCCTGGCCCAAAAGGCCACCGGTCCGAAAGCTCCCATCCAGTTTGGGGAAGTTGCCAAAGCTGATTTTTCGCCTACCCCACCCAGCCGCGACAGTGCCGCGGTGGCCGAGATACTGTGCGACTATGGCCAGTCGGGCATTGTGGGCGCCCGCGAGAAATTCCAGGTTGTGTTTGAGCGCGTGACCCGCATTCATATTCTGCGCAAGGCCGGCTACGACTGGGCCACGGTGCGGGTGCCGCTCTACGTGAAAGACGAGCAGCAGGAGAAGATTTCCAACCTGAAAGGCATCACCTACAACCTAGTAGATGGCAAGGTGGAGAAAACCAAGCTTGACATTAACACCGGCGCGTTCAACGAAAAAGTTGATAAAAACCATGTGGTCTACTCCTTCACCATGCCCAACGTGCGGGAAGGCTCCATTGTGGAGTTTACGTACGTAGTGAAGTCTGATTTCCTGTTTAATCTGCAGGACTGGCAGTTTCAGCACGATATTCCGGTGCGCTGGAGCGAGTACCGGGTGACGCTACCCTCGTTTTTTCGCTACAAGCAGCTGACTCGCGGCTACCTGCCCTTCGCGGTGCAGGACCAGCAGCTGGTGCCCTATCGCACTACCTACCAGCAGGATCAGCAGAGCAGCGGCTACGGCAGCGTGGCCAGCTCGCCCTCCGACAATGCCTACATTACCACGCAGGCCTTGCAGGGCCGGTGGGTGCTGCAAGATGCGCCCGCCTTTCGCGAGGAGCCCTACATGACGACTGCGCACGACTACCTACGTAGCGTGCACTTCGAGCTGGCGGGGTCCGACTTTTCCAGCAACGGCAACGAGTACCACGATGTGTCGGGCACCTGGGAAACGATTACCAAGAACCTGCTGGAAGACGAGCAGTTTGGCGGCGCTCTGAAGCAAAACACGCCCCTTATGGCGGCGGCTCAGGCCCTGCGCAACGTGCCCGACTTGCGGCTGCGCGCCGAAACCGTATGGCAGCTGGTGCAACAGGCCGTGCACTACAACGGCGAGGAACGTCTGTACGCCACCCAATCGCTGCGCAAGGTATATGAGCAGCACCGCGGCAACTCCGCCGAAGTGAACCTGCTCCTACTCCAAGGGCTACGGGCCGCGGGGTTGGAGGCTAACCCCGTACTACTGAGCACGCGCCACCACGGCCAGGTCTTCACCGACTCACCCCTACTCAGCCAGTTCAACTACGTGGTGGCGCACGTGGCCCTACCCGATCAGGAATTGCTGCTGGATGCGACCGAGCCCCTGGCGCCCCTGGGCGTGCTGCCCGAGCGCTGCCTGAACGACCAGGGCCGCCTACTAGCTGGGGCCGGCCGCTGGGTACCGCTGACCCCAAACAAAACCTACCTGCACTACACCAATGCCCAGCTCACGCTCAGCGAGGCGGGCGCCTTGCAGGGAAAAGCCCGCCTGGAATACGGCGGCTACGCGGCGCTGGAAGCACGCCAGCAGGTAGTAGCCCAGGGCGAGGCCGCCTACAAGAAGCAGCTTGGCCGGCGCTGGACCGACTGGCAGCTGACTGGCCCGCCCGAGTTGCTACAGCTCACCGACCCGGCAAAACCCTTCGCCGTTGATCTGGCCCTTGCGCTGCCCGGCCCCGACGGGGCCGCGTCCACGCTGTACCTGCCGCTGATGCAGGCGTTTGGCCTCACCACCAACCCATTCCGGCACGAAGACCGCTTTTTTCCAGTCGATTTGGGCATGCAGCGCGAGTACTTGCAGACTATTACCCTGCAGCTACCAAAGAACTATACCCTGCAGGAAAAGCCCGCTGACTTAACGCTAGCCCTACCGGACAACGGCGGGCGCTTCATTTACCACATGGTAGAATCGAAGCCCGGTACCTGGCAGATTTCGGCGCGGCTCCAGCTTGCCAAAACCAGCTTCGCCCCGTCGCAATACGCTTCGCTGCGGGAGTTTTATAACCGTGCCCTGGCCAAATACGGTGAAATGTTGGTGCTGCAACGCTCGCCACAGTAGGCCCTTGGCAGCCGTCCGGGAGGACGCATATCGTTTCTAGTTACCCTGCCTGCTTTTGTTATCCTGACTACCCAAAACCTACTACCTAAGCCTCTATTAATCAGTTCGTGATACTCATTCCTACTCTTATTTTATTCAATGTCAACATCTTTACTCCGTCGACTTTGCTTACTTACCCTAGTGGGCAGTGCGGCCACCCTCACCGCGTACGGTCAGGCCGAGCCTGTTAAGTTCGGTAAAATCGAAGTCAGCGAAATCGACGACAAGAACTTTGTGGCGGATAGCGCCGCCGAGGCCGTGGTGCTGTGCGACTTCGGCCGCTCACGCTTCGACGCCAACAGTGGCGACTTTCGGATAGTATTCGAACGCGTGATCCGCATTAAAATCCTGAAGAAGTCGGGCTACGACCGGGCCACGGTGGAAATTCCGCTGTACCACAAGGCGCAGGACGAGGAAAAGCTGTCGAGCCTGAAGGGCTTCACCTATAACCTAGTGAATGGGCAAATCACGAAGGAAAAGCTGGAAACCACGGGCATGTTCCGCGAGGAAAAATCCGCCAACGTAACGGTTCGCAAGTTTACCCTACCCAACGTGCGCGTGGGCTCCGTGATTGAGTACGCTTACACTGTCTCCTCCGACTTCCTGTTCAACTTCCAGGATTGGCAGTTCCAGGAGAGCATTCCGGTGCGTTGGAGCGAGTACCGGGCCAGCATTCCGGAATACTTCGATTATAAAGTACTGATGCAGGGCTACGAGCCGCTGGAAGTCAACGAGCACACGCAGTCGACCACGCAGTTTGCTATTCATCAAAGCAGTTCCAACGACATCGACGGTTACCACCAAGCTACTAGTGGCACCGTGATGCCAAGCGTGACCAACCACCGCTGGGCCATGAAAAACGTGCCGGCGTTTCGCGACGAGCCCTACATGACTACCTCGCGCGACTACCTCTCCCGCATCGACTTCGAGCTGGCAGGTTTTAAATGGCCCAACCAAGGCTACAAAAGCGTGGCCAACTCCTGGGAGAAAATTAACAGCGAACTACTCGACGACGAAAACTTTGGCCTGCAGATGCGGCGTGGGGGCTTCCTGAAAGCTGAAATAACGGCTCTGAAAGCCAAGTACTCCGACCCCGCGATGCTGGTGGCGGCCATTCATCACCTGGTGCATAAATCGGTGAAGTACAACGACCAGGACCGTCTGTTTACGTCGGGCACGCTGCGGCACGCCTACGACCAGCACAGCGGCAACTCGGCCGAGGTGAACTTGCTGCTGATTGCGCTGCTGCGCGAAGCCGGCCTGGAAGCCAACCCCGTGATTCTGAGCACCCGCGACCACGGCCGGGTGAACCCGATGTATGCCCTACTCACGAAGTTTAACTACGTGGTGGCCCACGTGGCCCTTCCCGATAATAAGGAAGTACTCATAGATGCTACTGAAGGCCTGGTGCCGTGCGGCACGCTGCCCGGCCGCTGCCTCAGCGGCACGGGCCGCCTGCTGATGCCCAAAGCTGCGCAGTCGCGCTGGATTGATCTGACGCCGGCCACCCGCTACGTGGCCTACCGGCAGGTGCAGCTCACCCTCGACGAGAAGGGGGGCTACACCGGCAAGGTGCACCAGGAGCATGGCGGCTACGCCGCCGTGAGCCAACGCTCTCGCCTGAACAAATCGGGAGAAAAGAAATACATGGAGGAGCTAGCTAAGAACCACGAGGGCTGGGATATTCCCAAATATGCTTTTGTAGATCAGGAAAATCCCAGCAAACCCCTGTCGCTGGACTACGAGCTGAGCAGCGCCGGTAGTGATGCCCCGGCCGGCATACTGTACCTGAACCCGCTGAAGCACTTCGGGGATGACAAAAACCCTTTCCTGCACGAAGACCGTCGTTTTCCGGTCGATTTTGGCGCCCCGCAGGAAGAGACCATTATGATAACCGTGAATTTGCCCGCCGGCTACGACGTGGAGGAGCTGCCCAAAACGGCCATGATAGACCTGCCCGACAATGGCGGCCGCTTCACCTACGCCGTGTCGCCGGGACAGAATACGCTGCAAATTATATCGCGCATGAGCCTGCGCAAAGCAGTGTATTCGGCTGAAGAATACACCTACCTGCGCGAGTTTTACTCCCGCCTGATGGCCAAGCAAGCCGAGCAGATTGTCCTGAAAAAGAAATCCTGATGCGCCGCTCCCTACTCCCTACCTCCTGCCGCCGCGCCGCTACGGGCTTCTGCGCGGGCCTGCTCCTACTCCCGGCCCTGACCCACGCGGGGCAGGCACCCAAGTACCCCGTGGCCGATCTACCCGCTGCACTGCTGGAAAATGCCCACGGCGTGGTGCGCGCCTACGATGAAACGCTGCTGGTGAAGTCGGCAAGTCGCACGGTTAGTAGCATCCACCAAGCCATTACGATTCTGGATGGGGTAGGCTCCGACTGGGCCAGCAAGCTCGTGCAGTATGATCAGCTGAACACCCTGAGCTACCTGCGCGGAGCGGTGTACGACGCCGATGGCCGCCTCGTGCGCCAGCTGCGCGCTGCCGACGTGAAGGACTACGGCCTCTCCGACGGCATGAGCCTGGCCACTGATAACCGCGGGCGGCTGGCTACCATGCAGCAGTCGAGCTACCCCTACACGGTGGAGTTCGACTACGAAGTGGTGTCCGACAACACCTTGTTCTACTCCATCTGGGAGCCGCAGGACGATGAGCAGCTGGCCGTGGAGCACGCTACGTTTAAAGTACTGACCCCCAAAGAACTGCCCCTGCGCTTCCAGGAGCGCCACTTGCCCAAGGGCCAGCAGGCAGCCCGCAGTCAGCAGGGCAACCTGGAGGTGTACCAGTGGGAGGTGAGCAACCTGCCCGCCGTGGAGCGCGAAGCCGAGGGGCCGCCGCTGAGCGAGATGGTGCCGATGGTGGCAACAGCCCCTACCTCCTTCGAGGTGCAGGGCCACGCGGGCTCCCTCACCTCGTGGCAGCAGTTGGGCCAGTGGAACTACGAGCTGAACGCCGGCCGCGACGAGTTGCCGGAAGCGATGCGCGCCCGCGTGGCCGCCCTGGTGCAAGGCGAAACCGACGAGCGGGCCCGCATTCGCAAGGTCTACGAGTTCTTGCAGGCCAATACCCGCTATATTTCCATTCAGCTGGGGCTCGGCGGCTGGCAGACCTTCCCCGCCAACGTGGTCAGCAGCAACGGCTACGGCGACTGCAAAGCCTTATCCAACTACGGTAAGGCCCTACTCAGCGCGGCGGGCATTACGGGCTACTGCGCCCTGGTGCGCGCCGACGCCCCGGATATTCGCACCGAGTTTCCGAGTAGCCAGTTCAATCACGTGATTCTGTGCGTGCCGCTGACCAAATCGGCGCGGCCCGACACGGTGTGGCTGGAGTGCACAAGCCAGACCATGCCGTTCAATTACATGGGCAGCTTCACGGGCAACCGCCACGCCCTCCTACTCACGCCCAAAGGGGGCCAGCTGGTGCGGACGCCCCGCTACGGCATGGCCGAAAACCGCCGGGAGCGTCGCGCCGACGTATTTCTGACGGCTACGGGTAGCGCGACGGCGGCCATTCGCACGGTGCACACGGGCCAGGAGCAGGACCGCCTCAGCTCCGTGATGGACAACCTGGACCCCGGCCAGCAGAAAAAGCTGATCACCGAAAGTCTGGCGCTGGGCAATTTCAGCATCACCAAGTTCAACCTGACGGCCAATCGGAAGCAAGCCCTACCCGCCGTGACGGAAACCCTGGACCTGACGCTGCCAACATTTGCCTCGGTGAGTGGCAAGCGCCTGTTTTTGGCGCCCAACCTGCTCAGCCGCATGCCCGCCGTAGCCAACTCCGTGGGCGGCCGCCAAACCGACGTGTGGCTGAGCCACGCCTACGCCTTTTCCGACACGGTGCGCATTCACGTGCCCGCCGGCCTGCGCCCCGAGAATCTGCCGGCGCCGGTGGAGCTGACCACGCCGTTCGGCACCTACTCCATGCAGGTGCAAACCCTCGCCGACGGCACGCTCCAGTACGTGCGCCGCCTGCAAATGCCCCGCACCCGTTTCTCCCACACGGAGTACCAGGGCTACGTGGATTTCCGTCGCAAAATCAACGCCGCGGACAAGGCGCAGGTCGTGTTGTTGAAGACGGATGTGTGAGAAATTTCAGGAAGGCAAATTGGCGTAGCACTTTCAACTTTCGGACTGAAAAAGCTACGCCTTCTCAACCAAGGTCCGTTTGCGCTCCGCAGACGGACCTACTTGCTTTCGGCAGCCTTACATACGGGCAAGCATTTCTACTCACCGCCGCCCTACTCCCGCTACAATAGTTTCCCCGGATTTTAGGTTATACTAGTACGTTCGTCCGCCGCATATTCGGGGCAACACTGGGTAATTATGATGTGCTTTCCTGTGGGCCGCTGCCCTACTGCCTGGCTTCGGATGGGCCTTTGCGTGTTGCTGCTGAACCTGGTGCTGCCGGCTGCCGCCCAACGGGCGCTCTGGGCCGATGCCGCGGCGGCCACCGTACCTGCCCGCCACGCAGCTAGTTTAACCCGTTTTCGCGCCGTCACGTTTCAGCTGAGTACGTTGCGCAGCCTGCTGCAAACGGCGCCCGCCGAGAACCACCTTACCACCGCCCGACCAGTAGGGCCGATGCTCGCCCTACCCCTGCCCGACGGCACCACCGGCCGCTTCCGGGTGATGACCGTGCCGGTGATGGACCCCGCGCTGGCCGCCCGCTACCCCAGCATCCGAACCTACGTGGCCCAGGGCCTCGACGATGCCACGGCTACTGCCCGCCTCGATGTGTCGCCGGCGGGCCTGCACGCGCAGATTCTGACGGCTACCCAAACCATTTACATCGACCCCGCCACCCCCGGCGATGACACCCACTACCTCGTGTTCGACCGCGCAGCCATGCGCCGGTCGGGCGAGTTTGCGTGTCAGACAGCGGCGCACCCTACCCTCGATACCACGCCGCTACCGTCGGGTGTGCAGCGCCGGCCCAACGGCGCACAGTTGCGCACCTACCGGCTGGCGCTGGCCTGTACCGGCGAGTATACCGCTTCCAAGGGCGGCACCAAAGCCGGCGCCCTAGCCGCTATGGTCACATCGATTAACCGGGTCGATGGGATTTACGAGCGGGAGCTGGCCATTCGGCTGGTGTTGGTGCCTCGGACGGACACGTTGATTTTCCTGAATGCCGCTACCGACTCCTACGCCAATGGCGACGGCGAAACGATGCTCACCCAGAATCAAGCCACCGTCACGGCCCGCATTGGGACCGCCAACTACGACATCGGCCACGTGTTTGGCACCCTCAGCGGGGGCATTGCGAGCCTGGGCGTGGTGTGCCTGAACGGCTTCAAGGCCCAGGGCGTAACGGGCATTCCGAACCCGGTTGGTGATGCGTTTGATGTGGACTACGTGGCCCACGAAATGGGTCATCAGTTCGGGGCCGAGCACACGTTCAACAGCGTAATGAGCAACTGCGGCGGGCAGCGGTCGGCGGAGTCGGCCTACGAGCCGGGCAGTGGCTCTACCATCATGGCCTACGCGGGCATTTGCGGAGCCGATAATCTGCAACCCAACAGCGACCCCTACTTCCACTCCCAAAGCTACGACCAGATTCTGACCTACCTGGCCGGCACCTTCTGCGCCACTATAACCGCCTCCGGCAACCAACCCCCTACCGTAGACGCCGGCGCCCACTACCGCATTCCCCTAAACACGCCCTTCACGCTCACCGGCACGGCTACCGACTCCGACGGCGACGCCCTTACCTACTCCTGGGAGCAGCACAACCTGGGGCCCGCCGGCGCCCCGGAAGCTCCCCAGGGCGACGCGCCCATTTTCCGGACGTTTGCCCCAGTGGCCGTACCCAGCCGCACGTTTCCACGCGTGTCGGATCTACTCAACAATACGACCGGCAAGGGCGAGCTATTGCCTACCTACGCCCGGCGCCTACTCTTCCGCCTGGTAGCCCGCGACAACCGCCTGGGCGGCGGGGGCGTGGAGTATGATACCGCCAGTGTGGCGGTCGTGGGCACGGCAGGGCCTTTTCTGGTGACGGCCCCCAACACCGCCGTGGCCTGGTTGGCGGGCGCGCCCCAGCAGGTAACCTGGGATGTGGCCAATACGACCGCGGCCCCCATCAGCGCGGCCAGCGTTGATATTCTGCTTTCTACCGATGGCGGGCTGACATTCCCCCTAGTGCTGGCGGCCGCCACGCCCAACGACGGCTGCGAAACGATTGGCATTCCGGCGGGCATCGCCACTGCCCAAGCCCGCGTGAAAGTGCAGGCCACCGGCAATATCTTTTTCGATATTTCGAATGCCAATTTCAGCATTCAGCCAGCTACTGCGCCTACCTTTTTGCTAGCGGCTAGCTGCCTACCCGCCAGCACGCTGACGGTATGCCCGCAGTCGGCGGCTACCCTACCGCTGACGCTCACGGCCCTGCGGGGCTTCGCCAGTAGTGTTTCATTGACAAGCAGCGGCGCTCCCGCAGGGGTGCAGGTAACTTTCCCGACGCCTTCGGCCGCGGCGGGAGCCACGGTTTCGGCCATTATCAGCGTGGGCAGCGACGTTGTGCCGGGGACCTATTCCCTGACGCTGACGGGCACTAGCGACAGCCTGGTGCGCAGCCAGGTAGTGCAGTTGGTGGTGCCGCCCTTGGTGACGCAAGCGGCGCAGCTGGTGGGGCCGGCGCAGGGCGCGCCCGTGGGGGAACAGCCCGTGTTGAGTTGGAATACCGTGCCCAACGCTACCTCCTACGAAGTGCAAGTAGCAACGGACGTGGCCTTTGCAAACGTGGTGGCGGCGCAAACGCTGACGGCTACCAGTTATCAGCTACCGACCGCCCTACCCCTGGGCCGCACCTATTTCTGGCGGGTGCGGGGCCGCAGCCAGTGCGGGCCGGGCCCCTACTCCGCGCCTACCTCGTTCCGCACCGTGGAAACTATATGCACCTCCTACCCCACCACCGTGGCCGCCACCCTGACGGCCGGGCAAGTCAGTACGCAATCGACGGTGGCGGTGACGGGTACTGGTACCGTGGCTGCCGTGCGCGTGCGCGTGCGCAACCTCACCCTGTCCTACCCCGATATCAGCGCCCTTACGCTCACGCTCACCAATCCGGCGGGGCAGCGGGCCACGTTGTTCAACCAGCTATGCCCGGGGGTTCGGGTGCTGACTACCAGCTTCGACGGACAGGCCACCGCCCCACTTAGCTGCCCGCCGGGTAGCGGCGCTACCTACCAGCCGGCCAGCTCGTTGGCGCCGCTACTCGGCGGCTCGCCCCAGGGCACCTGGACGCTCACCGTCACTAGCACGGCGCCTTTTTCCGCAGGGCAGCTTACCAGCTGGGCGTTGGAGCTTTGCACGGTACCGACTACCGCGCAGGCCGTGCCGTTGGCGCTGAACGCAGGCCTGGAAGTATACCCCAACCCCAGCACCGGCGTGTATCAAGTCGTGGTCGACAATGGGCAGGCGGGTGCTATTCCGCTGCGCGTGACGGATGCGCTGGGCCGCACGGTAGCCACCCGCACGCTCACCAAAACCGACGCCCTACTAACCTACTCCCTCGACCTAACCGCCCTGGCCAGCGGCGCCTACTGGCTGCAACTGACGCTGCCCACGGGAGCCGTGGTCGTCCGGCTGATTCGGCTGTAGAGTTGGCTTAGCGACGCATTATTAGACAAAAACAGCACGTCATTTCTCCCGTTGGTCGAAATGACGTGCTGTTTGGAGGGCTGTTGGCCTAGTCTTTTAGGCTACTCCCTACTTCTTCTGACCAATCTTATCCAGCGAAGCCATGTCTTCTGCCGACAGGTGAATGTCGGCGGTTTTCATGTTTTCTTCCAGGTGCTTTACTTTGGAAGTACCGGGGATAAGTAGGATGTTGGGCGAGTGGTGCAGCAACCAGCTCAGGGCAATCTGCTGGCGGGTAGCCTCGTGCTTTTTCGCCAGCGTATCAAGGGCCGCAAGCGCTTCCTCGTTACCGCCGGCCAGGGGATACCACGGAATAAAGGCAATATTCTGCTCGCGGGTGTAGTCCAGCTCGGCTTCCCACTTGCGGTTGTCCACGCTGTACATGTTCTGCACCGACACGATTTTCACGTATTCCTGGGCTTTCTTAATTTCCTCCACGCTGACTTCCGACAAGCCGATGTGCTTAATCAAGCCGTCTTGCTGGGCTTTCTGCAAAAACTCCAGGGTCTTTTCGAACGGCACTTTGGGGTCGATGCGGTGGAGCTGATAGAGGGCAATCTGGTCGAGTTTCAGACGCTCTAAGCTACCGTGCAGCACGTCGCGCAGGTGCTCAGGGCTGGCGTCGACGGGCCACTCGTTGGGGCCGGTGCGCAACAGGCCGCCTTTGGTGCCAATCACGAGGTCCTGGGGGTAGGGATGCAGCGCCTCGGCAATCAACTCCTCCGATACGTTAGGGCCGTAGCTGTCGGCGGTGTCAATGAAGTTGACGCCTAGCTCCACGGCTCGCTTCAGTACCCGGATGGATTCGTCGTGGTCCTGGGGTGGGCCCCAGATGCCTTCGCCGGTGATGCGCATGGCGCCGTAGCCGAGGCGGTTGACGGTGAGGTCGCCGCCGATGGAGAAAGTAGTAGGATAGGATGTGGTGGTATTGGGCATTTTGGAGGGGATTATAGAGTGAAAATCAGCGCGGTACAAGCCTGCGTCGATTCTTATATAACTCCCCTACCCCACCTATTGTTTGCACTGACGAGCTGCCTGGCTCAGAAGCGGTAGCGCGCCTGGGCTTTCACTTCGGAGCGAAGGCTACCTTCGATTTCATCCAAGCCCGAGCCAATGGTTTGCTGGTGGCGAAAGTGCGTTTCGGCGTAGCGCAGCCAAAAAGTGAGGTGGCGTGTGGCCCGAATTTCGGCCAGCAGGTAGGTGCGGGTGCCGCGGCCGTAGAGCGCCGGCACCGAAAAGGCATATAGCACGTCTTGCTCAAATACGTACTGGCGGGTGTCATAATCATCGGTGTCGAACAGGGCGTAGCGGCCACTCAGGCGCACGTAGCGCCCCAACGTGAGCGTGGCGTCCTGGGCCAGCACGTAGCCCGTGCGGCGCGGGCCTTCGTCCTCGCGGTAGCGGGTGCCCTGCACGCGGGTCCGCAGGCTGAGGTAGGGCAGCGGCGCAGCGTCGTAGAACAGCAGCAGGCTCTGGCGCACGGTGGGCACGGGCATGGGCATCGGCCGCGAAACATCCGCATCGTATTCTTTCAGGCGGGTGCGCAGCTGGGCGTAGAGCAAGCTGGTTTTGGTGGGCGCATAGGCCAGGCGCAGCAGCCAGTCGTGGCCGCGGGAGGGGGCGCCTACCTGGTAGCGCAGCCAGGGAAACCGGAACTGGTCGTAGTAGGCCGAGATTTCCCAGCCCGGTGCGGGCCGCACCTTCAGGCCCATATACACGCCGCTTTCGTTGATGGTGCGCGTATTTTCCCCAAAGGCATTGCCGTAAAAACTGTGGAAGTCGCGGGCGTAGTACCGGACGAGCAGGGCCGCATCCACGTTGGACGCCAAACTAGCCATCAACCCATTCACGGTGCCCACGCCGCCCCCGCTGCTGCGGGCCGTTTCGCCAAACAGCAGCACGTTGCGCACCACGTAGCTGTAGTGCGCCCCCACGGCCAGGTTGTTCTGTCCCCGAAACTCGTAGGCGTTGTACGGTTCGGCGCGCTTGCGCAGGGCGCGGTCGTAGTGCGTGCCCACGGTGGTGAGGCCGGCCGCGAAGTTGCTGCTGCGGCTGGTGTAGCTCAGATTGCCGCCCCCAATGGTTTCGCCCAGGCTCTGGCGGTTGGCCAGCTCGGTCGGCGTGCGGTGCAACCCCGTCAATAGCACCCCCGACGAAAACTCCGTAAAAGCGTCAAGTGAATCGGTGGCAAACTGCCGGTTGGCATCCACGTGCTTGCGGGAGGCGAAAGCCGTAGCCTGCACCGTGCGGCTCAAGGCTACCGTGGCCGCCGCGCCCCGAAAAAACGTGCTTTCCAGCACCGAGGAGTAGGGCCGTATGCCCAAGGAGCTGCGCCGCAAGGCCGTAATCGTTTCGCCGCCTTTCCCTACCTGAAGCCCCGACGAGAGCAACAGCCCCTGCCCAAATTGCAGCTGATAGTCGCCCAGCGCCAGCGTCTTCAGCCGCCCCCGCTCCTGCACTACCAAGTGGGCCGATAGAAAATCGGCGCCGTAGCGCCGTTGGTCGGGCCGCCAGGCCAGCTGCTCGCCGGCGTCTTTTTCGGCCGTGATACCCAGGCTGAAATCTTTGGTATGGCTGACGCGGTAGCGCAGCAGCAGCTTATCGGGCGAGCCGAGGTAGCGGCTGGAGAGGCCGCCGCTGCCGGTGGTGTCGGGTGCGGTGTAGCCGCGGCGCGCTTGCAGCACCCGCTCGTAGCGCAGGAACAGGGCGTTGTTGTCTTCCTTGAACACGCGCTGCCAGAGCGGGCCGCGGGCGGCGTTGGGGCCGAGGTCATCTACGGCCACGAAGGGCGCTACCCGGTAAATCGTGCGCAGATCGAAGCCGTCGATGCTTTGTAGCTCGTAGAGGCTGAGCAGCGGCCCTAGCTGCTGGCGGTGGTCTAGGAGGTGATTGATCTGTACTTCCGACAGGAGGAGCAACGCGCGTAGTTCCTCCCGGCTGGCATCGTTCAGGCTCAGCGGGGTTTGGTAATATTGCAGCAACGTCGCGTAGAGGTCCTCGTACGGCACCTGGTCGCTCTGAATTTCCGCAAACAGCTCCTGCACCAGCCGGTCGAGGTCCACGGTAGCGGGACGGGTGTACTGCTGAGCACGGCTCGGAAAGGCCAGCAAGAGCAGTAGGAGAGCGAGTAGCGTCGTTCTGATGGCGGGACCCCACGTTTTCATGGCTGCGCTTTCTTGTCCAGCAGCAGGCCCACACTCAAGTGCTGGCTCAGGCCCAGCGCCGACTGCCACGCCGCGGCGTAGTCGATGCGCAGCTGCCCGGCCCGGAAGCCTACCCCGCCGGTGGTGTGCTCCGTCAGGGCCGCGAAGCCCGCCCGCACGGCCAGCACCGGTAGCAGCTGATACTCCAGGCCAGCTTTGAAATCGGCGTCCTGCTCCACGTCTTTCTCCGTTTCCACATTCAGCATCACCTTGTCGGTAGGGCGGTAGCTGAGGCCGGCGCGCAACACCGTGGGCACGCGCTCGTCCTGGTAGCGCGCCAGGCGGGCCTGGTTCAGGTTGTAGAGGTAGGCGCCAAATACCAGCCGTTTGGGAATCAGCTCGGCTTGACCGCCCAGGGACAGCGCCACCGCGCGCTTGCTTCCTAGTCCTTCGATGCTCACTTGCAGCAGGTCGAGGCGGGCACCCAGGCTCACCAAGCTGCCCCGGTAGCCGTAGCCCGCGCCCAAGCGCTGCTCCGAGTAGAGCTTACCGCCGAAGCGTTGCGCCTCGAAGCCTACCACGCCGTTGCGGGGTCGATTCTCGCTAATTTCGCCCAGCGGCAGCGCCACGGCCAGCGCCGCCGTATTGAAGTTCGGAATCAGAAACCGATTTTCAGCGTAAAATCCTACTTGTGCCTGGGTCAATTGGCCTAAGCCGGCCGCGTTATTTCCTACGGACCATACATCAGAAAGCGTAGTGGTAATGTAGCCCATACCTGCCGCTCGTGCCCCGCGCACGCCGGGGCCGTTGCCCTGCGCTAGTGCCCCAGAAATTGAAAACAGCAGAAATAATAGAAAGGAGTAGCTTTTTCTCATTCAAATACAACCTCAAAAAAGATAGCGCACGCATACTTTTACACCCAGGCCTGCCTTCCGAAAATAATGCCAGATGCCCCACCACCTTTCTGGTTTTTGTTGTAGTTGATTGGCTACTCCGCCCCTACTTCCCAGTGAACCAACTACCCCTAGTTCGGTGTCAGCAAATACCGAGCGTTGGCCCTACCCCGTATGAATCGTTTATTTCGCCTGCTTTTTCTGGGGTTGATTTGGGTGTACCGCCACCTGATTTCGCCCCTCACGCCCGCTAGCTGCCGGTACCAGCCTACCTGCTCGGCCTACGCCACAGAAGCCGTGCGCCGGCACGGGCCGTGGCGGGGCGGCTGGTTGGCTCTGCGCCGCATTGGGCGCTGCCACCCCTGGGGCGGCCACGGCTACGACCCTGTACCCTAAACCGGCTAAGACACGTATACAGGTATATCATCTGCTGCTTCCACCCTCGGGTAGGAGCAGCTTTTTTTCCGCTTTTTGTATCCCGAATCCTATGCGTGTATCGTTTCTGACGGCTGTTTTGGCAGCCTCGCTGCTCGGTGGCAGCGCCTGCTCATCGGCCCAAAGTGAAAACGATACCGTGGCTGATGCCCTTACCAACATCAGCGGCAAGGGCGATGATTTGCCCGAGGGCCTTAAGAAAGCAGGCGAGTTGGAAGGCGTGCACGAAAGCTCTGGCCTAGCTTTGGCGGGGCAGCCAGAAACGTTTTACACATTCGGCGATGATGGCAACCCGCCCATCATTTTCAAGGTGGATGATACTGGCAAGCTACTGGAAACCATTCGCCTACCCCACGCCGTGAACCACGACTGGGAAAGCATCAGCCGCGACAACAAGGGCAACTACTTCATTGCCGACGCGGGCAACAACAACAGCGACCGGCGCAACCTGGTCATCTACCGCTTTCGCCCCGAAAACCCCGATCAGGTAGGCCCCATCACCTTTTCCTACCCCGACCAGAAAGACTTTCCCCCGAAGAAGAAGGAGCGCAATTTTGACTGCGAAGCCACCGTGTGGCACCAAGGCAAAATTTACTTGTTCACGAAGGATCGGGGCCAGCAGGCAACTAGCAAAGTGTACAGCGTACCCGACCGCCCCGGTACTTACAAAGCTGATTTGGTAACGAAACTGGCCATTTCGGGCGAAGTAACGGACGCTAATCTTAGCCCCAATGGCCGCCGCTTGGTGCTGATGGGTCGCGAGGAGATGTTTATTCTGGAAGGCGCCGACTTTCAGGACATCCTGAAGAACGGCAACAAACCCAAGCGCATTTCGCTGAAGCACGCCGGCCAAACGGAAGGCGTTGTCTTTACGGATGATAATACCCTGTATATCAGCACGGAGCAAGGCAACTTGTATACGTATAAAATCTAACTCTTGAGTTACCACACCTAAAAAAGGGTCCTTCCGAACGCTGCTCGGAAGGACCCTTTTTTAGGTGGATGTTTTTTACTTAGCCTTCGCCAACCGTTGCGCTTCCTCTTCCCTACCCAGGTCACGCGGGGCGTAGCCGTACGGGTTCTTAGGGTCTTTGCCGGCGCGCAGCAGCACCCACAGTCCTACCAAAATCAGCGGCACGCTCAGTAGCTGGCCAATGTTCATGTGCAGGGTTTGGATGAGGCCGGTTTCGGCAGCTACCTGGTTCTCCTTCAGATATTCAACGAGGAAGCGGAAGGTAAAGAGCAGCACTACAAACAACCCAAACAGCTGCCCGCGGGGCGTGCGCTCCCTGGTGCGGTTCCACATGGCGTAGAGTAGGACCAGCAAGAACACGCAAAACAACGATTCGTAAATCTGCGTGGGGTGATGCAGCTCGTTGGGGATGTTGGTCAGTTCGTGGTGAATCTCGTTGTAGCGCGCAAATTTGAACGCCCACGGCACGTCAGTCACCTTGCCGATTATTTCGGAGTTGAACAGGTTGCCCAAGCGAATCAGCGCGCCGCCCAGGGCCACGACTATCACAATGCGGTCGAGCACCCAGAGGTAGTCGAACTTATTGTTTCGGCTGAACAGCCAGGTAGCTAGCAGGATACCCAAGGTAGCGCCGTGGCTAGCCAAGCCGCCTTCCCAGATCTTGAAGATTTCAACGAAATGCTCCTTAGTGAGGTAGTAGCCAGGATCATAGAACAACACGTGGCCCAAGCGGGCGCCCACGATGGTGCCAATCAGCATGTAGATGGTGATGACGTCGACCCACTGCGGCGACACCTTCTCCGACTTGTAGATATGGGCCAGCACGAAGGTGCCAAACACGAAGCCCGACATGAACAACAGGCCATACCAGCGCAGCACCAGCGGCCCAATCTCCAGGCTCCCCAGGTGCCAGGGGCCTAATTGGGCGATAATAGGCGAGGCTGTCCAGGTGATATACGAAAGAAGCGAGAGCATACAAGAAAGATTTTAGCAGCCCGAAAGTACGGAAAACCACCGTAGCGCAAGGCCATCCTTACTCCCAACAGACGACAAGAACGGCCCGATCGTGCATATAACGGCGCAGGCGCCTACAGATTGGCCAGCTCCTCGGTGTAGCCGCCGCTGAGAATGGGGAAGCGCAGCCAGGAACGCGGGTCTACGTTGTAGTCGTCGAGGTGGAAGGCGGGCGCATACCGCTCGCGCTTCCACTGATTGCGACTCCACAGGGAGAAGAAGCGCTTGACGTAGATTTTCAGCTGCTCCGGCTCGATGGTTTTTTCCTCCGCCAGCAGCCCATCCAGCACCTGCCGGGGCGCGAGGCGGTTGTAGAAGGCCAGCCGCTCGATGCGGTTGAGTAGGGGGTAGGGCATCAGGTCGTGCTCGTCGGTCTGCTTGTCTTCCAAGGGGCGCAGCTCGGCGGTAGGTTGCAGGTCGTTCACGCGGTGCAGGCCCACATAGTTCAGTTCCCGCTCGGCCCAGCGCAGCCATAGCTTCACGAAGTACTTATCGACGCCCGCAATGGGCGAGATGCTGCCAGCCGTGTCGCCGTCCATGGTGCAGTAGCCCACGCTGGCCTCGGAGCGGTTGGAGGTGGTGAGCAGCAGGCAGTTGAGCACATTGGTCAGCATCCAGATGCTGGGGGCGCGCACCCGCGCCTGGATGTTTTGCAGGGCCAGATCATCGGTTTGCCAGGTTAGCTCCCTACCCAACGCGTGCTCAATTTTATTGGTGTAGCCCCGTACTTCCTGGTCAATATCCCAGTTATAAAACACGGCGCCCACGTCCTCGGCTAACTCTTTGGCCGACAGGTAGGTGTCGTCGGAAGAGTTGGTGGTGCCCTGGTAGGCGCAAGTGAGCAGGCGACCCGTGAGGCGGCGGTTCACCTCGCGCTGCGCTACCGAAATGGCCTCGGTGCTGGCCTGGGGCAAGTTACCAGACGGGGCAGGAGCCGGCGAGCCATCGGCGGCTATTAGCCGCCGCAGGGCGGGCGGCTGCGCCGCTTTCTCGCCGGTTATTTCTTCTATATCTGCTGTTGTAAAGCAGCCCGTGCGGCGCATAAACTCGGCCGTGCCCAACTCGGCCGCGCCCAGGCGCACCATCTCCGCCACCGACACGGCGCACATGCTGGAATCGGCGCCGCCGCTCAGGCTCAGCACGAAACCCCGGCTGCGGGCCTTGCGCATGTAGTCGAATAGGGCCAGGCTGAGCGCCTGGTTCAGCTCCAGGTATTCGTCGGGCACTGGCAACGGCTGAATTTCGGCTGCTGGGGGTAGGGTTTCCGTGAAGTCCACATCGGTGCACTCCATGTCTACTTCCTTGAAGCTTAGCAGTTGGTTGCGCACCAGCAAATGCCCGTTGCGGGCCACCAGAATTTCGCCGTCGTAGATGATGCGGCCGGCTTCGTTGCCGAGCAGGTTGGCGTAGAGGTAGGTGCAGTTGAAGGTACGCGAGCCGTTCAGCACCAGTTTATAGCGCAAATCCGTTTTGCTCATGGCAAAGTGGCTGGCCGAGGGATTCACGATCAGGTCTACCTTGCCCATCAGTCGGCTGGCGGGCCGCACGTTGTCGGGCCGCCAGGCATCCTCGCAGATTTCAAATCCGAAGCGCACGCCCTGGTGCTCAAAGGTGAGGTCGCCTAAGGGCCACTCCTGCCCTTCCCAGCGCACGGTGGTGGTTTCGCCCGCCGGCCAAGCATAAAAGAAGCGCGGCTCGTAGTGCACGCCGTCGTTGGCCAGAAACTGCTTGGCCGCGAAGCCCAGAATTTCGCCGTCGCGCAGCACGCAGGAGGTGTTGTAGGTGCGGCCCTCCAACCGTACGGGTAGGCCCACGCACACCAGGATGCCCTGCGTCCAGGGACGAATTTGCTGCAAGTGCGCCAGCGCGGCTTCAGGTAGCCAGTCGCTCAAAAACAAGTCTTCACAGCCGTAGCCCGTCAGGCACAGCTCAGGCAGGCATAGCAGCGCTACTCCCGATTCCTTCGCCCGCTCAATGGCCAAGCGAATGGTGCGCAGGTTGTGGGTCCAATCGAACGGAATCTGATTAAGGGCAGCGCCGGCAATTCGCATAGGTATGTCTTGCTGAGGTTTGCAAAGGGTAAACGCAACGGTTCGCGGAGACCGTTCAAAACGAACCCCCACGAACCGCTATCAACCGCGCCAAAAGTTACTTGTTTTGTAGTTCACTGGCGGCAGCTTTGTCCAAAAACCAATCGGTGCCGGCGGGCGGCGCTACGAGTTGGGCCGGGTACTCCAGCGTATCCTGCGCATCTTCCAGCACGTGGCGCACGGCCAGTGCCTTGCCCTGCCCATACACGAGAAAAGCCGTAGCATCCGACTTGTTGAGTAGGGGCGCCGTGAGGGTAATGCGAAATACCTGCTGATCTTCCAGAAACACCGATGCGGCCCCTACTGCTTCCGTCGTGAGGACGGGCGTATGGGGAAACAGGGAAGCCGTATGCGAGTTGTCGCCTAACCCCAACAGCACTAGGTCAAAACGCCAGTCGCGGGCGCCAAAGTACTGTTGTAAAGTAGCGGTATATTGATCTGCCGCTTCCTGGGGGCTGCCGCTGGTATCAATGGCAAACACTTGGCTGTCCGCAATTTGGAGTGGCTCAAACAGTGCCTTTTTCGCCATCAAGTAATTGCTATCGGGGTCGGTGTGCGGCACGTACCGCTCGTCTCCGAAGAAAAAATCCAGCTTCGGCCAGTCGATGCGGGCGCGGTAGGCATCGGAAGCCAGTAGCTCGTAGAGCTTTTTCGGCGACGAGCCACCCGACAGCGCGACCGAGCAACGTCCGTGCGCCGCAATGGCCGCCTGCGTGGTGTCAACAAAATAGTCGGCCAGTGCGCCTACTACCTCATCTACCGTGGCAAATTCATGGAGCTTCATACTTTCTTTTTGCTTTTACCGTTCACGGGCAGCGTAAACCAATGGTACCCATCACGGGCAATCAGGGCTTCGGCAATTTCCGGACCCCACGAGTCGGCGGAGTAGTTGGGGAAGTTCAGGCTCTTTTTATCGGTCCAGGCGTTCAGAATGGGCATAATCAGGTCCCACGCCGCTTCTACCTGGTCGCCGCGCATAAACAGGGTCTGGTCGCCGAGCATGGTATCGAGCAGCAGCGTTTCGTAGGCTTCGGGGGTTTCGTTGGGGTAGGTGCCCTTGTAGTCAAACACCATGTCCACGGTGTTTAGCACCATGTCGAGGCCGGGGCGCTTGGCCTGCACCTGCAACCGAATGCTCATTTCGGGCTGTATGCTGATAACCAGCCGGTTTTGCTGCCAGGTTTCGGCGGCTTCTGCCGGGAACACCAAGTGGGGCACGTCCCGGAACTGAATCGTGATAACGGAAGCCGTTTGGTGTAGGCGCTTACCCGTGCGCAGGTAGAACGGAACGCCCTGCCAGCGCCAGTTATCCACAAAAAACTTGATGGCGGCGAAGGTTTCGGTGTTCGAATCCGGGTTAACGCTACTTTCCTCGCGGTAGCCGGGCACTTGCTTTCCTTCAATCCAACCCGGCCCGTACTGCCCGCGCACCGCCGATTGGCGCACCTCGTCAGGTCCGAAGCGGCGCATGGCGCGCAGCACGTCTACCTTCCGGTTACGGACTTCATCGGCGCTGAAATTAATGGGCGACTCCATGGCCACCAGACACAGCAGCTGCAACAAGTGGTTCTGAATCATGTCGCGCAGGGCGCCCGAGCCGTCGTAGTAGCCACCCCGGTCGCCTACCCCTAGCTGCTCGGTCACGGAAATCTGCACATGCTCGATGTAGTTACGATTCCACAGGGGCTCCATAATGGCGTTGGCGAACCGGAACGCCATGATATTCTGCACCGTTTCCTTGCCCAGGTAGTGGTCGATACGGTAGATCTGGCGCTCGTCGAAGATGCGGCACAGCAACGCATTCAGTTCCTTGGCCGATTCCAGATCATGCCCAATGGGCTTTTCAATCACGATGCGCACCCGGTCCGGATCTTTGGACAGCTTGGCCTTGGCAATGTTTTCGGCAATGATGGAGAAGAACTCTGGTGCCACGGCCAGGTAGTAAATCACCTGCGCTTTGGTCTTCCACTCCTCTTCTAACTGGTGAATCCGCGTGCCAAATTCCTTGTAAGTTTCCGCGTCTTTCAGATCCGCCGATTGGTAGTACACGTGGGGAACAAACTGCTCCCACTGCTCTTTTTCTGCCTTGCCGCGCCGCGAGAAGTCGCTGATATCCTGCTCCATCCGCTTCCGGAAGTCGTCGTCCGATAGCTTGGTGCGGCCCGATCCGATGATGGCGAATTGGTCCGGCACCCAATCATCCAGGAATAGATTGTAGAGCGCCGGCGCCAGTTTGCGCGCGTTCAGGTCGCCGGTGCCACCAAAAATTACGAAGATAGTAGGCGGTATTTTATGTATAGTGCTCATGGTTGTAAGGTCAGAAAGGTAGGGCGTGATGCCACGCACGTCGCGGAGCGGTTAGCAGCATCATTATTAAATGCAGGTCGACGCAAGTAAACAGTTGCTAGCGTCGAAAAAAGAGTGGCCCTACTCCAGCGGATGCTTCGTAGGACCACTTACCGGTTGCTAGTTAGGCTTGGCGTCTTTGTTCGACGCATCTTCGTGGCTAGGTACCCATTGTGTGTGGAAAACGCCCTCTTTTCCGATTAATTCGTACGTGTGGGCTCCAAAGTAGTCGCGCTGGGCTTGCAGCAGATTGGAAGGCATCCGGCCCGTGCGCAGGGTATCAAAGTAGGTGAGCGCCGATGCGTAAGCCGTCAAGCCGATGCCGGCGCCTACTACCTTCGTTACTACCGACCGGGTGCCGGCCACACTGCTTTCAATGTCTTGCTGCACCTGCTTGTCCAGCAGCAAATGCGCCAGGTCGGGCTTTTGCTGGTAGGCAGCGTAGATAGTATTCAGGAACTCCGAGCGAATGATGCAGCCACCCCGCCAGATCTTGGCAATATCGGCCAGATTCAGGTTGTACTGGTACTCCTCCGAAGCCGCCGACAGCATGTGCATGCCCTGGGCGTAAGTGATAATCATGCTGAAGTAGAACGCCTGCTCCAGCTCCTGCAGAAACTGGTCTTTATCAACTTGCAGCGGCTGTTGGGATTGGCTATAGAGCCCGGCCATTTCCTCGCGCAAGCCCTTGTAGCTCGACAGGTAGCGCATGGCTACGGCCGTATCAATCACCGTGAGCGAAATGCCCAGGTCCATAGCCACCTGCGACGTCCATTTGCCGGTGCCCTTGGCGCGGGCCTCGTCCTTGATATCGTCGAGGAGTAGGTGGTCGGCGTCCGGCTTTTTATAGAGGAAAATATCTTTGGTGATGTCCAGCAGGTAGGACTGCAAGCGGCCTTCGTTCCAGCCGGCAAATACGTTTTGGATGGCCGCACTATCCATCTGCAAGCCATTTTTGAGGATGGCGTAGGTTTCGGCAATCAGCTCCATCAAGCCGTACTCGATGCCATTGTGCACCATCTTCACGAAGTGCCCCGAGGAGCCCGGCCCGATGTACGTTACGCACGGCTCACCGTCGACCTTGGCGGCCACGGCTTCCAGCACCGGCTTCATTTTCTGGTAGGCCTCCTGGTCGCCGCCGGGCATCATACTCGGCCCGCGGCGGGCACCTTCTTCGCCGCCTGAAATACCCATGCCAAAAAAGTGAAAACCTTTGTCGGCCAATTCCTTGTCGCGGCGGGTAGTGTCGAGAAAGTAGGAATTCCCCCCATCAATCAGCATATCTCCCTGATCCAGCAAGGGTAGGATTTCGGTAATCACGCTGTCTACAATTTTCCCGGCGGGCACCAGCATCATAATGGCCCGGGGCTTCTCCAAACTCTGCACAAACTCCGGGAGGGTTGCAAAGCCCTTTACCGGCAACCCTTCGCCTTCCTTGGCCAGGAGGTCTATCTTGCTGGTATCCTTGTCGTAGCCCGCTGCGCCAAAGCCGTTATCGGCTATGTTTAGCAGCAGGTTACGGCCCATTGTTCCCAGGCCAATCATGCCAAAAGCGTAGTTTGTTGGCGTCGTACTCATGCGAATTGTGCGTTTGTGAAAGAAGGTGTAGTGCGGGTAACCC
>Ga0210040_10000767_pt1 | contig 51533 bp, 46 predicted proteins | sample CryGeyCG12114_NA_FD_185462 | JGI IMG/M metagenome (GOLD analysis project Ga0210040, IMG submission 185462) | Groundwater microbial communities from aquifer - Crystal Geyser CG19_WC_8/21/14_NA (SPAdes) (version 2) | ecosystem: Environmental > Aquatic > Deep subsurface > Groundwater | place: USA...
CAGGATCCCCTTCTGCGGGCGCAGCTCGTACTCGCGGAACAGGTCGGCGTGCAGGAACGGCAGCTCCACGGCGTCCCGGATCTGCTCGATCTGCCGGGAGAGCCCGCCGATGTCGGCGTAGTCGATGTCGGGGACCTCCTCCAGCACGAGCTCCTCGACCTCGCTCTTGGGGATCCGCTCGAAGACGTAGCCCGAGCGCGGCTCCAGCAGCAGGGAGTCACCGCTGCGCAGCGGCTGCCCGTCCAGGGAGTCGGCGAGCCAGACCACCCGCTCCTCGTCGGTGTGCCCCACGACCAGCGCGCGGCGCGGCATGCCCGGCAGCGGCTCGAGCAGCTCCTTGAGCAGCACCACGTCGCCCGCCCGCTCGAACCCGCGGGCCGCCACGACGTTCATCGCCTCGTTGAGCACGACCTCCTGGCCGTGCTGCAGCTCGGCGACCGCGACCTCCGGGGACACCGCGACCCGCAGCTTGCGGCCGCCGGTGAACACGTCGATCGTGCCGTCCCCGCAGCGGTCGAGGAAGACGCCGTAGCCCGAGGGCGGCTGGGCCAGCCGCTCGACCTCCTCCTTCAACGACACCAGCTGGTCGCGTGCCTCGCGCAGCGTGCCGGCCAGCTTGTCGTTGCGCTCGGAGAGGAAGGCCGCGCGGGCCTCCGCCTCGGTCAGCCGCTCCTCCAGCGCGCGCACCTGGCGCGGGCTGTCGGAGACCTTGCGCCGCAGCAGGCCGATCTCCTCCTCGAGGTAGGAGATCTGGCTGACCAGCGAGGCGACGTCACGCTCACGTCGCGCACGGAACTCGTCGGGCCCCAGGGCCATCGCGCACCTCCACGCACATCGGGGGGAGCATCAGGGAGAGCTGGAGGCCAATCTATACACGCCGGGACCGACCGCGCCGCCGTCGGAGAACAGCTGTGCGCGGGTGGGTCGCGGCGTCATCCCCCCGACACGCGCCGGTTCCCGCGACCGGGTCAGACGAGCTTCTTGCGGCGCTGCCGCATCGGTGCCACGGCACCCTCGGCGAGCCGGCGGGCGGTGACCAGGAAGGCGGTGTGGGCGACCATCCGGTGCTCCGGGCGCACCGACAGGCCCTCGGCGTGCCAGGGGCGCAGCAGGGTCTCCCAGGCGTAGGGCTCGGTCCACAGGCCCTGCGCGCGCAGCGCCTCCACGTACACCGACAGCTGGGTGGTGGTGGCGACGTAACCGACCAGGACGCCGCCGGGCCGCAGCGCGGCGGCCACCGTGGGCAGCACCGCCCACGGCTCGAGCATGTCCAGCACGACCCGGTCGACGGTCTCGGTGGCCGGGTGCTGGTCCAGGTCGCCCAGCCGCAGCGACCAGTTGGCCGGCACCTCGCCGAAGAACGCGCCGACGTTGCCGCGGGCGACGTCGGCGAAATCCTCGCGGCGCTCGTAGCTGGTGAGCGTGCCGTGCTCGCCGACGGCGCGCAGCAGCGAGCAGCTCAGCGCACCGGAGCCGGCGCCGGCCTCGAGCACCCGCATGCCCGGGCCGATGTCGCCGAACCCGACGATCTGGGCGGCGTCCTTGGGGTAGATGACCTGGGCGCCGCGGGGCATGGACAGCACGAAGTCGGCCAGCAGCGGGCGCAGCGCCAGGTAGCCGGTGTTGGCCGTCGAGTGCACGACCGAGCCCTCGGGTGCGCCGATCAGGTCGTCGTGGGCGATGGCGCCGCGGTGGGTGTGGAACTCCTTGCCCGGCTCCAGGACGACGGTGTGGTGGCGGCCCTTGGGGTCGGTGAGCTGCACCCGGTCACCGACGACGAACGCGCCCTCGACCGGCTCGGCCGGCTCGGCCGGCGCGGGATCGCCCTCGACGACCACCGGCTCCAGCGGGACGTCGGCCAGCACCTCGCTCGCGGTGGGGGCCTGGTCGGGGGTGTCCTGCGGGTGCTCGGTCTCGTCGCTCACGTACCGGGAGGGTACGGACGCCGACCTGCCGCTCCCCCGGCGCGCACACGCGGAACTGTCGGAGGGCCGACCTAACCTCGACCCATGACCGTGACACTGGAGACGGGCCAGTCGGCGGGGCCCCTCGCGACCGGGGCCACCGAGGCGAGCCTCGTGGCGCGGACGACGGCGGCCGACACCGCGCCCCGCCGCCCCTCGCTCTCCCCCTCGCGGGCCGCGGACTTCAAGTCCTGCCCGCTGCTGTACCGCTTCCGCACCATCGACCGGCTGCCGGAGAAGAAGTCCCGGGCGGCGGTGCGCGGCACGCTGGTGCACTCGGTGCTGGAGAAGCTCTACGACCTCCCGCCGGCCGAGCGCACCGTCACCGCGGCGCAGACGCTGGTCGAACCGGCGTGGGCCGAGCTGCGCGAGGAGCCCGGCGTCGCCGAGATGTTCGAGGTGGCCGAGGGTGCCGAGCCGCCGAAGGAGAAGGACACGCTGGAGGCGTGGCTGGCCTCGGCCGGTGAGCTGGTGGAGACCTACTTCCGGCTGGAGGACCCGACCCGCATCCAGCCCGCGGGCCGCGAGGAGCTGGTCGAGGTCACCCTCCCCGACGGGCTGCTGCTGCGCGGCTACGTCGACCGGCTCGACGTGGCCCCCACCGGCGCGCTGCGGGTGGTCGACTACAAGACCGGCGGGATGCCGCGCGAGGCCTTCGAGAGCAAGGCGCTGTTCCAGATGAAGTTCTACGCACTGGTGCTGTGGCGCACCCGCGGCGTGGTCGCGGCCCAGCTCAAGCTGCTGTACCTCAAGGACGGCGACGCGCTCACCTACTCCCCCGACGAGGCCGAGCTGCTGCGCTTCGAGCGCACGCTGCAGGCGATCTGGTCGGCGATCGAGCGGGCCGTGGCCACCGGTGACTTCCGGGCCAACAAGAGCAAGCTGTGCAGCTGGTGCGACCACCAGGCGCGGTGCCCGGCCTGGGGCGGCACCCCGCCGCCGTTCCCCGCCGAGGCCGCCGCCGCGGCCGGCTGGCGCACCACGCTGGCGGTCACCCCGGTCTGAGCCCGCTGCCCGCCGCCGACCCGGGCCGGCAGCCGGGCCGGGCCGGGTCGCGGGGCCGGGCCCGCGGCGGGGCCGGGCCGGCGGCGGGGCCGGGCCGGCGGCGGGGCCGGACGCCCGTGTCCCGGACGCCGGCCGGGTCGCCGGGCTCAACGCGTCGGGGCGCCCGCTGGGTCGAGGTCGTGCAGCAGCACGGTGGCGAACCCGAGTTCCCGTCGCCAGCCGCGGACCCAGGCCGCGCGGTGGTCGCGGGCGGCGCCCAGCGCTTCCTCCCGGTCCGGCCCCGCGGCAGCCTCCTGCAGTGCCCAGGCGACCAGCGAGCCGGTCCAGGAGAACTCGTACTCGTCCCACTCCCCCAGCGTGCTGACGTGCCCGTACCCGGGCTCGAAGCCGTGCGCCCGGGCGCGGTCGAACAGCCCGGCGAGGTCCGGCAGGTCGTCCGGGCCGGCCTCCACCGCCGCCTGCGCCGCTGCCGACGGCCGGCCCTCCCAGATGCTCACGCCCAGGAGTACCTGCCCACCTGGCCGCAGGTGCCGGCGCACCGCGGTCAGGGTGTCCTCCAGTCCGCCGAAGGCGTGCTCCGCGCCCACGCAGAGCACCAGGTCGAAGGCGCCGTCCGACCAGGTGCTCGCATCCCCCTGCTCCCAGCGCACCCGCTCGGCCACCCCACGCGCGACGGCCGTCCCGGTGGTGTCGGCGGGCAGGTCGAGGTCGATCCCCACCCCGATCGCCGAGGGGCGGCCCGCCAGCACCTCGGTCAGCCACAGCCCGTGACCGCAGCCCAGGTCGACCACGCGACCCCCGGCGGGCACCACGACCCGGTCGACGAGGGCCCGCAACCTCGCTGCAGACACCGGCGCGGCGATCGGGTGGTGGGCGTGGGTGATCAGGTTGCGCTGGCTGCGGTCCATAGCGCCACGGTGTCAGCCACCGAGCACGCCATCCACTGCTTTCCGGTCCATCCGGACCCGGCCAGGAGACGGTCGACCGCGCCTGCGACTCAGGCGGTCGGTGCCGGCCCGTCGAGCAGGGCGGCCAGATCGGCGGCCGTCAGGCCCGCCAGAGTCGTCCGCAGGGTCAGCCCGGGCTGTGGTTGCAGTTGCTGTACCAACGGGACACCGAGCACGGCCGCGCCGGCGGCGAGCCCCGACGTCGTGCCGACCAGGGAGTCCTCGACCACGAGGCTCGAGCTCGGGTCGACCCCCAGGTCGGCCATCGCCTTGAGGTAGGGCGCCGGGTCGGGCTTGCGCGCCCCGGCCTCGTCGCCGCAGATGGTGACGTCGAAGGGGTCCGCGCCCAGGTCGGCGGTGATCCGGTCCAGCACCAGGGTGGCCACCCGGCGGGGCGTGGTGGTCACCAGTGCGGTGCGCAGCCCGGCGGCGCGGACGGTGCCGAGCAGCTCCCGGGCACCGGGTCGCCAGGGCATACCGCGGCTGGTCATCAGCGCGGCGGCCTCGTCCTCGACCCAGCGGGCGTCGGCGTCGGCGTCTTGCGTGGCGGGGTCCAGCCCCAGGTCGGCGTAGACGATCAGCATCGAGGCGTGCATCGTCGTCCCGGCGGTCCGCTCGCGAGCGGCGGCGGAGAGCGCACCGCCCAGCTGGGCGGCACGGGCGTGCATCGCCTCGCCCCAGAGCTCCTCGGTCTCGACCAGCGTGCCGTCCATGTCGAACAGCACCGCGTGCAGTGGCTGTAACGACGCGGCACAGCGATCGGCTCCGGTTCCCGGGTTCAGTGGCACCCCGGGGAGTCTAGGGAGCGACCGCCCACCGGCCGGACGTCGTCTCAAACCGGCCGGGTGCTCGTCAGCGTCGCGAACACGATGACGTTGTCCAGGTAGCTGCGGGCGGAGGAGTCGAAGTCCCCACCGCAGGTGATCAGCCGCAGCTGCGCGTCCGGGGTGTTCCCGTAGGCCTCGATGGTCGGGAACGCGTCCTTGGGGTGCCGCTCCACCCGGTCGACGGTGAACACCGCGACCGTGCCGTCGGCGCGGGCCACGTCGACCACGTCGCCGGGCTCCAGGGCACCGAGGTCGAAGAAGACGCCGGGCCCGTCCGCGGCCGAGTCGACGTGCCCGAGCAGGACGGCCGGGCCCACGTCACCCGGTGCCGGGCCGCCCTCGTACCAGCCGGCCTGGTCGTCGGGCCCCAGCGGCGGCACCTCGACGGTGCCGTCGTCGTTGAGGCCCAGGCGCAGCAGGTCACTGGTCACCCCGATGGCCGGCATGCTCACCGACACCGGCTCGGGACCCCGCGCTGCGGCAGCCGGGCTGCCGGCGGCGGGCGGGGCCGCCGTCGGCGCCGGGGAGGGGGACGGTGCTGCGGAGGGGGACGGTGCCACGGAGGACGGCACCGAGGACGTCACGCCCGGGTCGGCTGCCGCCGCCGGTTGCGGCGCCCGGCGCTGCCCGGTGACCGCCACCACGACGGCGACGAGTGCCACGACGGTGAGGGCCACGGCCAGCAGCGTCCACGTGCGGGTGCTCGGCCGGCGGCCGGTGTGCTCGGTCACGGGTTCCTCCGGAATGACGGGTGGAGCGGGGACGGGCCGCGCGGGTTGGTGACCCACGCGGCCCGGAACCGGATCAGGCCTGGTCGGCTTGACGACGGCGGTAGGCGACGGCGCCGGCCGCGACGGCCCCCGCGGCGGCCAGGGCGCCGACGCCGATGGCCGCGGTGTTCTCGGTACCGGCGGTGCTGCCGGCACCGGTCTCCGCGCCACCGACCGGCGCGGCACCCATCTGGGCGACCGTCAGCGCGCCACAGGCGGCGGGAGCGGTGGCCTCCATGGGCAGGGTCGGGTCGAGGTCGCTCATGACGTCACCGTCGTAGGCGCCGGAGCCGTCCTCGTCCACCCCGTGCAGGACCAGCACGGCCGTGCCCGCCTCGAACGCGTCGTGGACGTCGTCGGAGACCTCGAAGGTGCGCTCGTAGCTGATCGAGCCGTCGTCAGCGGTCGGGAAACGGTCGATGGCCAGGCCGCTCTCCGAGCTGGTGTCACCGCTGGTGGTCAGCGAGGTGCCGATGGAGCCGTAGTACGTGGCGGCCTCGGTGACGCTGACGAAGCCGTCCCCGTCCGCGTCGTCGGCGAGGTCGTTGGTCGGGCAGGTGCCCATGGCACCGATGTGAAGGTGCTGGGCGTGCGGCGAGCCGGCCAGCAGCCCGGTCGCCTCGATCATCACGGTGGCGGTGTTGCCGTCCAGCGTGACCATGCCGGTGCCGGTGACGCCGGAGGCGTTCACCGACCCGAGGGTGGCCTGGTAGCTGTGGGCGCCCTCGTGGGCCAAGGCGGCGGTCATGGACAGCAGCGGGAATGCCGCGGCGGTGATGGCCACGGCCGGGAGTGCGTATGCCTTGCGCATGGTGTGCTCCTCGTTCTCGGAGTGCTGCCACGACCCGTCGGGAGGTGACAGCGGACGGCGGTGGTCTCCGCTCGCCCTCGTCGCCGGCGGGCGCGTCGGTGCGCCCGCCGTGGAACAGGTCCGCACGACCGGACCGTCGGCACGTCCCCCCAGCGGGATCTCCCCCGCTGCCGCGCCGACTGCACCGTCTTCGCAGCGAGGTGGCGGATCGGTTCACCGCCCCCGGTGGACTCGCTGGCACAGAGCTGTGCACCGGGCATGGACACGGGACGGTGACCGGCCGAACCGGGAGCCCGGTCGCTGACGAACACCGGTCATGACCGCACCGCGAGCCCTGCCGTCCCGCCGTCGACCCGTCAGCGGTCCGCACCGGTGGCAGGTGCTGGTGGTCGGCGCGCTCCTCGCGGTGCTCCTCGGTGCGGGGACGTCGCCGGCCCAGGCGCACGACGCGCTGGTCGGCACCGTCCCGCTGAACACGGAGATCCTGACCGCCGCCCCGTCGACGGTGGCGCTCACCTTCACCGGGGACCCGCTGCCGCTGGGCACCGAGGTGCTGGTGGTCGGCGCGGACGGGGCCCGGGTGTCCACCGGTGCGGCGGAGATCCGCGGCACGACCGTCGTCCAGGCCCTGGCGGAATCGGTGCCGGTGGGCGACTACACCGTCGAGTGGCGCAGCACCTCCTCCGACGGGCACCCCCTCACCGGCACGTTCACCTTCGCCGTCGCGGCCGGCAGCAGCCCCGCCACGCCCGACCCGGCCGCCGGCAGCCCGGCGGCCGGGACGACGGGTGCGACGGAGACAGCGCCGGCGACCGCATCGGCCGACCGGCCCGCGGACGACGGCCTGCCCACCGTCCGGCTGGTGGCCGGGGTGCTCGCCCTGGGCGCCCTCGGCGCGCTGGTCGCCGTCGGTCTGCGCAGGCGGGCATGAGCAGCACCGCGCCGGTGCGGCTGGAGCAGCGGCCGCCGGCACCGCCGTCCCCGGTCCGCCGGCCCCGCCGGTGGGTGGCCGGCTGGCTCGCCGCCGCGGCCCTGGTCCTCGTGCTGTTCGGCGGTCTGGCCGTGGGCGGCGCAGCGGAGACGGTGCCCGAAGGGCTGAGCGACGCCGGTCCGCTGGTCGAACTGGGTGCCCCGGTCGTCACCCTGATCGGCCGGATCGCGGCCGTGGGCACCATCGGCACCCTGCTGTTCGCCGCCGCGCTGCTGCCCGGCCGCGCCGGGGCGCTGGCACCTCCGTCCCGGCGCGCCGCCCGCGCGGCCTCGGGCTGGGCGTCGGCGTGGGCGGCCGCGACCGTGCTGGGCGCGGCCCTGACCGTCAGCCGGCTGGTGGGCCGGCCACCGACGGCGCTGCCCTGGTCGTCGGTGCGGGTCTTCCTGGCCGATACCGGGGCCGGGCACGCCGTCCTGCTCGTGGTGCTGCTGACCGGCGTCCTCGCCGCGGTGGCCCGCCGCTGTTCCGGGGTGCTCGCCGCCTGGTCGCTGCTGGCCGGCGCGCTGGCTGCGCTGGTGGTGCCGGCCGTGCTCACCGGGCACTCCTCGGCCGCCGACGACCACCTGCTCGCCGTCACGACCCTGGCCGTGCACGTGGTCGCGGCCAGCGTGTGGGTCGGCGGCCTGGGCGCCCTGCTGGTGCACGGCCGCCGGGACGAGGGCCTGCCGGGCGCGGTGGACCGGTTCAGCGCCGTTGCGCTGCTGTGCGTCCTGGCCACCGGGATCTCCGGGGTGGTCGCCGCCTCGGTGGTGCTGGGCGGGCCGGGGGCCCTGGTCGCCGCCGCCGGCACCGGCTACGGCTGGCTGCTGCTGGGCAAGACGCTGGGGCTCGTCGTCCTGGCCGTGCTGGGCTGGCAGCACCGCCGGCGCACGCTGCCGCAGCTGCGGGCCGGCCGGCCCGGCGCGTTCGGCCGCTTCGCCGTCGTCGAGCTGCTCGTCATGCTGGCCACGGTGGCGCTCGCGGTCGCGCTGTCCGCCTCTCCTCCCCCGGCCGCCGCCGCGCCGGCCGGCGGCAGCACGTCAGCTGCGCCGGGACCGGCGGCTGCCGCGCCCTCGGCACCGCCGGCCGCCGGCGCGGATCCGATGGCCGGGCACGACCACGGCGAGCTCTCCGTCGGCGTGCTCGTCGACGGCACCCGCTTCCACGTCGCGCACCCGGTCGCGGCCGGGTCGCGGGTCACCGTCTTCAACGGCACCGACCAGGTCGTGTCCCTCACCGCGGACGACGGCTCCTTCGACGTCACCGTCCCCGGCAACACGCTGATGACCTTCACCGCTCCCGCGCAGCCGGGGCGGTACGCCTTCACCAGCCGCCACTTCCCGGCCTACGCCGACGTCCTCACCGTCGAGTGACCCAGGCCCTTCGGCCCCCGTGCGGGGGGCGCGGGGGTCCTGTCACTCGTCCTCGGTGCGGTAGCCCAGGTTGGGTGAGAGCCACCGCTCCGCCTCGGCCACCGACCAGCCCTTGCGGCGGGCGTAGTCCTCGACCTGGTCGCGGCCGATCCGGCCGAGCACGAAGTACTGCGACTGCGGGTGGGAGAAGTAGAGCCCGCTGACCGCGGCACCGGGCCACATGGCCATGCTCTCGGTCAGCTCGATGCCGGCGGCGGCCTCGACGTCCAGCAGGTCCCAGATCGTCTGCTTCTCGGTGTGCTCGGGGCAGGCCGGGTAACCGGGTGCGGGGCGGATGCCGGCGTACTTCTCCGCGATGAGCCCGTCGGCGTCCAGCGCCTCGTCCGGTGCGTAGCCCCAGAACTCGGTCCGGACCCGCTCGTGCATCCGCTCGGCGAACGCCTCGGCGAGCCGGTCGGCCAGCGACTCCAGCAGGATCGCGTTGTAGTCGTCGTTGTCCTTCTTGAACTGCGCGACCCGCTCCGCCGACCCCAGGCCCGCGGTGACGGCGAAGGCACCCACGTGGTCGGGCAGGCCGGTGGCCGCCGGCGCGACGAAGTCGGCCAGCGACTTGCGCGGCGAGCCGTCGCGGCCCTCGGTCTGCTGCCGCAGCTGGTGCAGCGTGGTGCGCACCTGCGTGCGGGTCTCGTCGGTGTAGACCTCGATGTCGTCGCTGCCCACCTGGTTGGCCGGGAACAGCCCGAACACCCCGGCCGCCCGCAGCCAGCGCGCCCCGACGATCTGGTCGAGCATCTCCTGGGCGTCGGCGTGGAGCCGGCGGGCGGCCTCGCCGGTGGTGGGGTTGTGCAGGATGTCGGGGAACCGGCCGCGCATCTCCCAGGCGTTGAAGAACGGCTGCCAGTCGATGTACTCGCGCAGCTCGGCCAGCGGGTAGTCGCTGAACGTCTTCACGAACTGGGTGGCGTGCCCCTGCGGGTGGTCGCAGACCGGACCGGCGCAGACGTCGCGGGTCTGCTGGAGCAGCATCCGCGGGCGCGGCGGCCGGTAGTCGCTCCAGTCCACCGGCGTCGCCGCGGCCCGGGCGTCGGCGAGGGGCAGCAGCCGGCGGCTGTCGGTGCGGGCCGCGTGCCGCTCGCGCAGCGTCTGGTACTCCGCGTCGGTGTCGGCCAGCAGCTTCGGCCGCTGCTCGTCCGACAGCAGCGCGGCGACCACCGGCACCGAGCGGGAGGCGTCCTTCACCCAGATCACCGGCCCGGAGTACTTCTGCGCCACCTTGACCGCGGTGTGCGCCCGGGAGGTGGTGGCCCCACCGATGAGCAGCGGGATGTCGAAGCCCTGCCGCTCCATCTCACTCGCCAGGTTCACCATCTCGTCCAGCGAGGGGGTGATCAGCCCCGACAGCCCGATGACGTCGGCGCCCTCGGCCCGGGCGGTGTCCAGGATCTTCTGCGCCGGCACCATCACGCCCAGGTCGACGACGTCGTAGTTGTTGCACTGCAGGACGACGCCGACGATGTTCTTGCCGATGTCGTGCACGTCGCCCTTCACGGTGGCCATCACGACCTTGCCGTTGCTGCGCTCGGCGTCCCCGGGCTGCTTCTCCGCCTCGATGAACGGGATGAGGTGCGCGACGGCCTTCTTCATCACCCGCGCGCTCTTCACCACCTGCGGCAGGAACATCTTCCCGGCGCCGAACAGGTCGCCGACGACGTTCATCCCGGCCATCAGCGGGCCCTCGATGACCTCGATCGGCCGGCCGCCGCGAGCGCTGATCTCCAGCCGGAGCTCCTCGGTGTCGTCCTCCACGAAGGCGTCGATGCCCTTGACCAGGGCGTGGGTGATCCGCTCCCCCACCGGCAGCGACCGCCACTCCTCGGTGGCGACCTCCTTGACCGACCCGTCACCGGCGAAGTCGGCGGCGATCTCCAGCAGCCGCTCGGTCGAGTCCGGGCGGCGGTTGAGGACCACGTCCTCGATCCGCTCCCGGAGCAGCTCGGGCACCTCGCTGTAGACCTCGAGCTGCCCGGCGTTGACGATCGCCATGTCCAGCCCGGCCGCGATCGCGTGGTACAGGAAGACCGAGTGGATGGCCTCGCGCACGGGGTTGTTGCCGCGGAAGGAGAACGAGACGTTCGAGACGCCGCCGGAGACCAGCGCGCCGGGCAGGTTGGCCTTGATCCAGCGGGTGGCCTCGATGAAGTCCAACCCGTAGTTGGCGTGCTCCTCGATGCCGGTGGCCACGGCGAAGATGTTGGGGTCGAAGATGACGTCCTCGGCGGGGAAGCCGACCTGGTCGACGAGGATGTCGTAGGCGCGCCGGCAGATCCGCGTGCGGCGCTCCAGGTTGTCGCCCTGCCCCTGCTCGTCGAAGGCCATCACCACGACCGCGGCGCCGTACTTGCGGCACAGCCGGGCCTGGCGGACGAACTCCTCCTCGCCGTTCTTCATCGAGATGGAGTTGACGATCGCCTTGCCCTGCACGCACTTGAGGCCGGCCTCGATGACCTCCCACTTGGAGGAGTCGATCATCGTGGGCACCCGGCAGATGTCGGGCTCGGTGGCGATGAGCTTGGTGAAGCGGTCCATCGCCGCGACCCCGTCGATCATCCCCTCGTCCATGTTAATGTCGATGACCTGCGCGCCGGCCTCCACCTGCTGGCGGGCCACGGCGAGCGCGGCGGGGTAGTCACCGGCCTTGATCAGGTTGCGGAAGCGGGCCGAGCCGGTGATGTTCGTGCGCTCACCGACGTTGACGAAGAGGCTGTCCTCGGTGACGGTCAGCGGCTCCAGGCCGGACAGCCGCAGGGCCGGGGCCACCTCGGCCGGCGTCCTCGGGGTCGTGCCCGCCACCGTCGCCGCGATCGCCGCGATGTGCGCCGGGGTCGTGCCGCAGCAGCCGCCGACGAGGTTCACGAAGCCGGCGTCGGCGAACTCACCGACGATGGCGGCGGTCTCGGCCGGTGACTCGTCGTACTCACCGAAGGCGTTGGGCAGCCCGGCGTTGGGGTAGCAGGACACGAACGTGTCCGCGATCCGGGACACCTCGGCGATGTAGGGCCGCATCTCCTTGGCCCCGAGCGCGCAGTTGAGGCCCACCAGCAGCGGGTGCACGTGCCGCACCGAGTACCAGAACGCCTCGGTGACCTGCCCGGACAGCGTGCGGCCGGAGGCGTCGGTGATGGTGCCGGAGATCATCACCGGCCACCGGCGGCCGCGCTCCTCGAAGAGCGTCTCGAGGGCGAAGATCGCCGCCTTGGCGTTGAGGGTGTCGAAGATCGTCTCGATCAGCAGGACGTCGCTGCCGCCGTCGACCAGCCCGTTGGCCTGCTCCAGGTAGGCCTCCACCAGCTCGTCGTAGCTGACGTTGCGGGCGCCGGGGTCGTTGACGTCGGGCGAGATGGACGCCGTCCGGCTGGTCGGGCCGATCGCGCCCACCACGTACCGCGGCTTCTCCGGGGTGCTCAGCTCGTCGGCCGCGGCGCGGGCGAGCCGGGCCGAGGCCAGGTTCAGCTCGTAGGCCAGGTCCTGCATGCCGTAGTCGGCCAGGGAGATGCGGGTGGCGTTGAAGGTGTTGGTCTCCAGCAGGTCAGCACCCGCCTCCAGGTACTCCCGGTGGATGCCGGCGATGATCTCCGGGGCGGTGAGGCTGAGCAGGTCGTTGTTGCCCTGCACGTCGCTGGGCCAGTCGGCGAAGCGCTCCCCGCGGTAGCCGGCCTCGTCGGGCCGGTCGCGCTGGATCGCCGTGCCCATGGCGCCGTCGAGGACCAGGATGCGCTCGCGCATCGCGGTGGTCAGCGCCTCGGTGGCGTCGGGGCGGAGCTCGGCGGGGCTGGGCGCGGGGAACTGGGGCACAGGTGCGTCCTCGGGTCGTCGATCGGGCACGGGATCACGAACGTCCGGCGCCAGGGCCCTGGCAACGCCGACGGGCACCGGGGCCTCGTCGTCCTCGAACAACCCGCCCATGATCCCACTTCCCGCCACCCGGTGCCGGGCGCCACCGCCGGTGTCCCCGGCCGGGCCGCCGGCCACCGGACCGGGTGGCGGGATCGACGTAGGCTCGACGGGTGATCGATCCGAAGTCCGACGCAGACGACCTGCCCGAGCTGGACGACCCCGTGGTCGTGGTCGCGTTCGAGGGGTGGAACGACGCCGGGGACGCCGCCACGGGTGCCGTCGAGCACCTGGAGCTCAGCTGGGACGCCACCCCGCTCGCCGCGCTGGACCCCGAGGACTACTACGACTTCCAGGTCAACCGCCCCACCGTCTCCCTGATCGACGGCGTCACCCGCCGCCTCGAGTGGCCGACCACCCGCATCTCGGTCGCCAAGCCCCCCGGTAGCGACCGGCACGTGGTGCTCATCCGCGGCATCGAGCCCAACATGCGCTGGCGCAGCTTCTGCGACGAGCTGATCGAGCTGTGCCAGGAACTGGGCGCCACCACCGTGGTCGCGCTCGGTGCGCTGCTGGCCGACACGCCGCACACCCGCCCGACGCCGGTGAGCGGTTCGGCCTACGACGCCGAGTCGGCCCGCCAGTGGGGGGTGGAGACCTCCCGCTACGAGGGGCCGACCGGCATCCTCGGCGTCTTCGCCGACGCCTGCGTGCAGTCGGGCATCCCCTCGGTGAGCTTCTGGGCCGCGGTGCCGCACTACGTCTCCCAGCCGCCCTCGCCGCGGGCCACCATCGCGCTGCTGCAGCGGGTGGAGGAGGTCCTGGAGCTCACCGTGCCGCTGGGCGCGCTGCCGCAGCAGGCCGACGAGTGGGTCACCACGGTCGACGAGATGGCCCAGGAGGACGAGGAGGTCGTGGAGTACGTGCGCTCGCTCGAGGAGCGCGCCACCGCCACCGACCTGTCCCAGGCCAACGGCGACCAGATCGCCCGCGAGTTCGAGCGGTACCTGCGCCGCCGCGGCGGCACGGGCGGCGCCAGCTAGTCCGAGCCGCTCCACCGACGACCACCACGGGCTGGTGGTGCTGATCCCCCGCGGATGAGCACCACCAGCCCGTTCTCGTCCTGCGGTCTCGGCGGCCGTGGGATCTGCGCTCTCGGGGCTTCCCGCCCGCTGAGGCCACGAGAACGCAGATACCGTCCGGCGACTCGGGCTGCGGACGGCGGCTCAGCGGCCGGGCAGGGTGCTCAGCGCCTGCGAACGGCGCGCCACGAGGTCGGCGTAGGTGCCGTCCCGCTCCGCCCAGCGGTGCATCCGCACCCCCTCGACCAGCACCTCGTGCGGCGTGGGCTCCTGGCCCAGCAGCGCCATGACCTCGTCGAGGTAAGCGTCCAGCGGCAGCGCGGCCGGGTTGACCCGCTCCTGCCCGGCGGTGGCCACGGCCGGGGGCACCAGCTCGGCCACCTCCACCCCGGTGCCGGCCAGCTGCGCCCGCAGCGCCTCGGTGTAGGCGTGCACCCCGGCCTTGGACGCCGCGTAGCTGGGCATCAGCGGGAACGGCAGGAAGGCGATCCCGGAGCTGACGGTGAGCACCGTGCCCGAGCCGCGGGCGAGCAGGTGCGGGGTGAAGGCGTCCACCACCCGGATGGTCCCGAGCAGGTTCGTGTCGATCGTCGTCTCGGCCGCGGCGGCGTGCGCGGGGTCCCGCAGGTCCTCCACGAGCATCACGCCGGACATCGTGACCACCACGTCGAGGTCGGGGTGGGCGGTGAGCACCTCGTCGCGGGCGCGCAGCACCGACGCAGGGTCGGTGACGTCGATCCGCACGGTGTCCAGCCCGTCCTGCGGCCGTGGGTCCCGGCCGCCGACGACGACCGTGCTGCCGGCGTCGGCGAACCGGTGGGCGACCCCGCGTCCGATGCCGGACGTGCCGCCGACGACGAGCACGGTGCGTTGGGTGATCTGCATGCTGACCTCTTCCTGGTTCCCCGGGAAGGTCCGGGGCGATGCCGGCCAGCCTGCTGCCGGGCCCGCCGGCCAGGGCAGACCTCGCTGGTCCGGGTAGTGGCAGGACCCCCGCGGCGATGTCACCGCCGGGCTAGCGTTCGACCGGTGGACGGCGACGAGGACACCAACCGGCTGGGCGCCTACCTGCGGGCGCGGCGGGCGCTGATCACCCCGGAGCAGGCCGGCATCCCGCCCGGGCTGCAGCGACGGGTCGCCGGGCTGCGCCGCGAGCCGGTACCTGGTCGAGCTCGCCGAGCCGCGCCGCCGCGCCCGTCCCCGCCGGCGGGCCGAGTCGGTGCCGGCCCGGCTGGTGCACCTGCTGGCCGCCGTCGACGTCCCGGCGTTCGTCGAGGGGCGGGCGTTCGACGTGCTGGCCGCCAACCCGCTGGCCGGCGCACTCAACCCGCGGCTGCGGCCGGGCGAGAACCGGCTGCGCTCGCTGCTGGTCGACCCCGACGAGCGCGGTTTCCACGCCGACTGGGAGACCGCCACCGCCGAGTTCGTCGCCGCGTTCCGCCGGTCGGTCGACGACGCCGTCGACGACCCGCGGGTCGTGGAGCTGGTCGGTGAGCTGTCGCTGGCCAGTGCCCGGTTCCGCACGCTGTGGGCGCGCCACGACGTCCGCCGGCTGGCCGGGGGCACGACCACCGTCCACCACCCCGTCGTCGGCGAGCTGCGGCTGCACCGCGACAAGCTCCCGGTCGAGGGGGTGACCCTGGTCCTCTACTACGCCGACACCGGCAGCGACAGCGCGGAGAGGTTGCAGCTGCTGGCCTCGCTGACCACCGCCGCAGTGCCGCGCCCGCCACGGGCCGTGCCCACGCAGTGAGCCGACGGTCCCCGGGTCAGTCGCCGGCCGCCTGCAGGACCGCCGCCACCACCTCGGGCAGCGGGCGCCGGGTGTCGACGACCACGGTGGCCCCCCGGCGCAGCAGCGGCTCGACCTCGACGGTGTCCCGCACGATCGCCGCCCGCTCGGCCGCCGTCCTGCCGAAGTCGTTGGTCGTCCGGGTCGCCACCCGGTCCAGCAGCACCTCCAGCGGGGCGGTGAGCAGGACGACGGCATCGAAGCGCACGTACCAGGCGCCCTGGCCGGCGACCGTGCCGGCCAGGAAGAGGTGACCGTCGGTATGGGCGTCCAGCAGCCCGGTCAGCCGGCCTTGGTGCCACTGCCGCTCGGGGCCCTCGACGATCCAGCCGCCCACGTCGGTGTCGACGGCGGCGTGACCCCGGCGGCCCAGCTCGGCCAGCACCGTGGATTTGCCCGTACCGGACATCCCGGTCAGCAGGACGACGGCCACGCCGGACCTAGCGCGTGACCAGCAGCGGGCGCATCCGCACCGACGCGGTGTCGTCGAAGAGCCGGTCGTGGGTGGCCAGGGCGAACCGGTCGGTCATCCCGGTGACGTAGTCGACGACCTGGGTGACCGGGTCGGCCTCGGTGTCGCGGTAGCTGGCCGGGATGAGGTCGGGGTGGGCCAGGTGGTGGTCGACCAGCCGGCGGATCACGTCGATCGCGACGTGCTTCTGCCCGGCCGCGGTGTCGGACTCGTACACCCGGGCGAACATGAACGCCCGCAGCTCGGCCATCGCCGCCAGCGCCTCGGGGGCCATGACCACGGCGCCGGTGCTGTTGCCGGCCGACAGGCTGCCCTCGACGACCGCTGCGATCATCGCCCCGACCATCGCGCTGCCCGGGGCGCCGAACGCCCGGCGGGTGCTGGCGGGCAGGTCACCGACAGCCAGGACCCCGGCGCGGACGGCGTCCAGCGCATCGTGGGACAGGTAGCCGATCCGGTCGGCGTACCGCACGCACTCGGCCTCCCGGGTCGCCGGCGGCGGGCTGATCTTCCAGCTGTGCGCCCGCACCCCGTCGCGGACCTCCCAGGTGAGGTTGAGGTCCTCGAGCACCTCCACGATCCGCACGCCCTGCGCGGCGTGGTGCCAGCCGCCGGGGACGTAGGGGTCCAGCGCAGCCTCGCCGATGTGCCCGAACGGCGAGTGGCCCAGGTCGTGGCCCAGCGCGATCGCCTCGGCCAGGGTCTCGTTCAGCGACAGCGCCGCCGCCAGCGACCGGGCCACCTGGGTGACCTGCAGGGTGTGGGTCAGCCGGGTGACGAAGTGGTCGCCGTCGGGGTTGAGGAAGACCTGCGTCTTGTGCTTGAGCCGGCGGAAGGCCTTGGCGTGCAGGATGCGGTCGCGGTCGCGTTCGTACGCCGTCCGCAGCGCGTCCTCCGGCTCGGGCCGGGCGCGCCCGCGGGTGTGCACCGACCGGGCGGCGCCGGGCGCGAGCAGCTCCTCGGCGGCCTCCCGGGCGCGGCGGTCGGCCAGCCGGAACGGGGACGCGGGCACGCTCATGCCGGGCACGGTCTCACGCCGGCAGCAGCCCTCATGCCGCCAGCGCCCCTCATGCCGCCAGCGCGATGCCGAGCAGGGCGTCGACCAGGTCACCCACCACGGTGGGCGACTGCTCGTCCCAGTCGTCGGGCACATCGGTGACGTCGGCGCCGGCCAGGCTGGCGGCGGCCCAGGCGTCGACGGCGGCGATGGCCCCGGGGGTGTCCAGGTCGTCGGCCAGCCGCGCGCGGACGGCGATCAGCACCGGGCCCGCCGGGGCACCCAGCGGCAGGGCGACCGCGCGCTGCCAGGTGGCCAGCCGCTCCTGGGCATCGGTGAGCAGGTCGGCGGTCCAGGCGCGGTCGGTGCGGTAGTGCCCGGACAGCAGCGCGAGCCGGACCGCCATCGGGTCAATGCCCTCCCCGCGCAGCCGGGACACGAACACCAGGTTGCCGCGGCTCTTGCTCATCTTCTCGCCGTCCAGCCCGATCATCGCCGCGTGCACGTAGGCCCGGGCGAAGGGCTCGGTGGCGGTGAGCGCCTCGGCGTGGACGGCGGAGTACTCGTGGTGCGGGAAGACCAGGTCGCTGCCCCCGCCCTGCACGTCGAAGCCCATGCCGATCGTGTCCAGGGCGATGGCGGCGCACTCGATGTGCCAGCCGGGACGCCCCGCCACCCCGTGCGGGCCGGGCCAGGACGGCTCGCCCTCCCGGGCGCCGCGCCACAGCAGCGGGTCGAGCCGGTTGCGCTTGCCGGGCCGGTCGGGGTCGCCACCCCGCTCGGCGGACAGCCGCAGCATCGTCGGCTCGTCGTAGCCGGACTCGCTGCCGAAGCCGGGTGCCTGGGAGATGTCGTGGTAGACGTCGCCGGTGCCGTCGTCGAGGGAGTAGGCCAGGCCGGCGTCCGCCAGCTCCTCGACCTTGACCACGAGCTGCGGGATGGCCTCCACCGCGCCGACGTAGTCGTCCGGGGGCAGCACGCGCAGCGCGGTCATGTCCTCGCGGAACAGTGCGGTCTCCCGCATGCCGAGGACGATCCAGTCCTCGCCGTCGCGGTCGGCCCGCTCGAACAGCGGGTCGTCGACGTCGGTGACGTTCTGCACGTAGTGCACCGCGTGCCGGGCGTCGCGCCAGATCCGGTTCACCAGGTCGAAGGCCAGGTAGGTGGCGGCGTGACCGAGGTGGGTGGCGTCGTAGGGGGTGATCCCGCAGACGTACATCCGCGCGGTGCGGCCGGGTGAGACCTCGACGACCTCGGCGCGGGCGGTGTCGTACAGCCGCAGGGCCGGACCGGAACCGGGCAGCATCGGGATCAGTGGGGCGGGCCAGGAGTGCACGGAGCGAGGGTAGATCCGTTCACCGACAGGTCCGCACGGCACCCGGTGGGACGCCGTCCTCCGGCCTGTGCGCGTCGTGCGGTCAGGCCAGCGGCGTGCGCACCGGTCGAACTGCGCACCGGTCTGCACGCCGACCACGCAGCCCAGCAGGCCCGAGGGGTCCTCCAGCTGCCAGAACCCGCCCATGTCGGCCGTCCGCCGTGCCCCCGGCGCCTCCGGTCAGGACGGCCGGGAATCGGCGCACCGGCTCACCGTGGCGCTGCGAGGACCGGCAGGCAACGGCGTCCCGGACACGGTGACCGGCCGTCCAGGCTCACCGTGCGTGCTCCTGGCTCACCGCAGGACGTGAGCCAGGAGCAACCACGATCACCTCACCTGATCCCGGCACGCCTCAGAAGGGCGGCCAGGGCAGGGCGGGCCAGTCGCCGCTGGGCTGCGGGTGCAGCTGCGTGCGGAGCAGCTCCTCGACCCGCTGCTGGGTGCGCCGCACCTCGCGCCGGGTGAGGTGGGAGTGCAGCTGCTCCCCCAGCTCGCCGCGCAGCTGCTCCGCCAGCCGTTCCAGCACGGTCAGGTGCTCGAGCAGCAGCGGCTTGCCGGCCCAGCGCCACAGCAGGGTGCGCAGCTTGGGGTCGGCGGAGAAGCAGATGCCGTGGTCGACGCCGTGCACGTGGCCGTCGCGCATCGGGATGATGTGCCCGCCCTTGCGGTCGGCGTTGTTGACGACGGCGTCGAACACCGCCATCCGGCGCAGGCCCGGGTCGTCGGCGCGGACGAACTCGGCCAGGTCGACGGCCGGGTCGGCGTCCATCCACAGCTGCACCATGCCGGTGCCGTAGGGGCCCCCGCGCAGCACCGTGGGCGGGACGACCGACCAGCCGGTCGCCTCCGACACCAGGTGCGCGCCGATCTCCCGGCCGGCCAGGGTGCCGTCGGGGAAGTCCCACAGCGGCCGCTCGCCGGCCACCGGCTTGTAGACGCACGTCGCGCCCAGGGTGTCGGTGCGGATGGCGGCGATCAGGGTGACGTTGCTGGCGTCGAGCAACCGGCCCTCGAGGTCCAGCTCGCCGTCGCGCAGCAGGGCGGCGACCTCGTCCGGCCCGTCGGGTGCGCGGCGGTCACCGTGGTCGAAGGAGGTCAGGTCGAGCTCGACGACGTCCCCGTCGTCCTCGTCGTAGTCGTCCTCGTCGTAGTCGGCGACGGTCTCGTCCTCGGCCACCGGGTCCTCCAGCCGTTCGTCGCGTGGGCCGGGGCCCGGGTCGGGCACTCCCGTCACCGGGGGCCCTGGTACCCGGGGGGCCGGTACCCGGGGGCCTGGCGCCGGTCGCGGCTCAGCGGCGGTAGCCGTTCTGCCGCGGGCACACGTGCCCGGCAGGGTCCAGCGGCAGCGAGCACAGCGGGCAGGACGGCCGGCCGGCGGAGATGACCCGCCGGGCGCGGGCGACGAAGGCGCGGGCGGCGGCCGGGGTGATGGTGACCCGCAGCGCGTCGGGGCCCTCGTCGCTGTCGGAGAGGATCACGTCCTCCTCGATCGGCTCCTCGCCCGCCGCGACCGCCTCGACGACGACGGCCGCGGCCTCGCCGTCCCAGGCCAGGCCCATGGCGGCGACGCGGAACTCCTCGTCGACGGGGGCGGTGAGCGGACCGAGGTCGTCGACGTCGGCGTCGGGCGGGACGACGACGGAGGCGCGGGTGGCCACCTCGTCGAGCAGCTCGCTCATCCGGTCGGCCAGCACCTGGACCTGCGACTTCTCCAGCGCCACGCTGATGGTGCGGCCGGCTGCGTCGGAGGCCTGCAGGTAGAAGGTGCGGTCGCCGGGCTGGCCCACCGTGCCCGCGACGAACCGGGAGGGACGGTCGAAGGTGAAGACCTGACGGGGCACGGTGCCAGGTTACGCGGCGCCGGAGCCCGCGCCGCCGCCGACGACCGCGTCGGAGGACTTCCGCCGTCCGCGCTTCTTCTTCGGCGGGATGAGGGCGGCGACGTCGCCGCCGGTGTCGTTGACCCGGACGACGAACGGGCGGGTGTCGGTGTAGGTGACCACCGAGATCGAGGCGGGGTCGACGACGATCCGCTGGAAGGAGTCCAGGTGCATGCCGAACGCGTCGGCCAGCACGGCCTTGATCACGTCACCGTGGCTGCAGGCCACCCAGACCGCGTCGGGTCCCAGCGTCGCGTTCCACTCCCGGACGGCGGCCACCGCGCGGGCCTGGGTCTGCGCCAGCCCCTCGCCCTCGTCGCCGGGGAAGACCGCGGCGGAGGGGTGCTGCTGCACGACCTTCCACAGCGGCTCCTTCGCCAGCTCCTTGATCGGCCGGCCGGTCCAGTCGCCGTAGCGGGCCTCGCCGAGCCGGTCGTCGGTCTGCAGCTCCAGCTCGCGGCCGGCGACCACGACGCCGGCGGTCTGCTGGCAGCGCTCCAGCGGGCTGCTCACCACCGCGGCGAGCGGGACCGAGGACAGCCGCTGGGCGACCGCGGCCACCTGGGCCTGCCCGGTCTCGTCCAGCTGGACGCCGGGGGTCCAGCCGGCGAGCACACCGGCGGTGTTGGCCGTGGTCCGGCCGTGCCTGAGCAGGATGACCGTCGTCATGGGGCTTGCCTCCTGGATCGGCCCGCGGGCGGGGTCCCGGCACGAGCGTGCCAGTGGCGGGGGGGCCCGCGGGTCCTCCCGCACGGCACGACCCTATGCGCCGGCTGCCGCCGGCCCCGTCCCGAGGCCCGCCCCGGGGTCGCACGGGGTGCCGGGGCGGGATCCTTCGACCGGGGCCGCGGGCTACGCCCCCGAGCTGGGGTCGAGGACGCCGGCGCCGACCAGCACCAGGATCAGCAGGCCCAGCGCGACGCGGTAGACGACGAAGGGGGTGAAGCTGCCCTTGTCGAGGTAACGCAGCAACCAGGCGATGACGACGTAGCCGACGGCGAAGGAGATGACGGTGGCCAGCAGGGTCGGGCCCCACTCGATACCGCCGTCGAGGGACTGCAGCACCTGGTACAGACCCGACCCCAGGACGGCGGGGATGGCCAGCAGGAACGAGTAGCGCGCCGCCGCGGCCCGCGAGTACCCGAGGAACCGGCCGGCGGTGATGGTGCCGCCGGAGCGGGAGACGCCGGGGATCAGCGCGAGCGCCTGGGCGAGGCCGTAGGCCAGACCGTGCTTCGGCGTGAGGTCGGTGAGCTCCAGCCGGCCGCTGCTCATCCGGTCGGCGGCGTAGAGGATCAGGGAGAACAGGACCAGGGCGATCGCGACGATCCGCAGATCGCGGAAGGTGGTCTCGATCTGGTCCTGCAGCAGCAGCCCGAGCACGATGATCGGGATGCTGCCGACGATGATCAGCCAGCCCATCCGGGCGTCGGCGTCGCGCGGCCGGTCGCGGTGCAGCAGCGAGCCCACCCAGGACCGGATGATCCGCACGATGTCCTTGCGGAAGTAGCTGAGCACCGCGAGCTCGGTGCCGATCTGGATGATCGCGGTGAACGCCGCGCCCGGGTCGTCCCAGCCGAAGAGGTCACCGACGATGCGCAGGTGGGCGCTGGAGCTGACCGGGATGAACTCCGTCAGCCCCTGCACCAGCCCCAGGAACGCGGCCTCGAACCAGCCCACGGGTCACGCCTGCCGGGGCGGCAGGACGGGGGCGGACGGGACGACGGCGCGACGGCAGGGCACGGCAGGCACCCTAGGGGTTCGGGCCGCCGGGCCCGCGCCGACGCCCCGTGCAGCCACGTCGGCCGAGGGTCGTCGTCGGTGGGCACCGGTAGGTTGACCGGTCGTGGAACAGCGGGCGCTCGGGCGCAGCGGGCTGGTGGTCTCCCGGCTGGCGCTGGGCACGATGACGTGGGGCCGCGACACCGACGAGGACGACGCCGCGATGCAGCTCACCGCCTTCGTCGACGCCGGCGGGACGCTGGTCGACACCGCCGACGTCTACGCCGACGGGGAGAGCGAGCGCACCCTCGGGCGGCTGCTGGCCGACGTCGTCCCCCGCGCGGACGTGCTGGTCGCCACCAAGGCCGCCGGGCGCACCGGCCCCGGTCCGATGGGCCGCGGGGCCTCCCGCGGTCACCTGCTCGCGGCGCTGGACGTCTCGCTGGAGCGCCTCGGCCTGGACCACGTGGACCTGTGGCAGCTGCACGCCTGGGACGACGCCACCCCGCTGGAGGAGACGCTGGCCGCCTGCGACCTGGCGGTGTCCTCGGGCCGCGCCCGCTACATCGGGATCAGCAACTTCTCCGGCTGGCAGACCGCGCAGGCCGCGACCTGGCAGCACGCCTGGCCCGGCCGCACCCCGGTGGTCAGCACACAGGTCGAGTACTCGCTGCTGCAGCGCGGTATCGAGCGCGAGGTCGCTCCGGCCGCCGAGGCGCTGGGGCTGGGCATCCTGCCCTGGTCACCGCTGGGCCGCGGGCTGCTGACCGGCAAGTACCGGCACGCCACCCCCGAGGACTCCCGCGCCGCCTCCCCGCAGTGGCAGGGCTTCCTCTCCCGGCTGCACTCCCCCTCCGCCGACCGGGTGGTGGAGGCGGTGGTCACCGCCGCCGAGGGGCTGGGCACCAGCCCGCTGGGCGTGGCGCTGGCGTGGCTGCGCGACCGGCCCGGCGTGGTGGCCCCGGTGGTGGGCGCGCGCACCGCCGTCCAGCTGCAGGAGATCCTGGACGCCGACGGCGTGCGGCTGCCGCCGGCCATCGTCACCGCGCTGGACGACGTCTCGGCGCCGCACTTCTCCTACCCCGACCAGCGGGCCCAGCACTGATGACCGCAGCACTGATGACCGCAGCACTGATGACGGAGCACCCATGAGCAGCCCCGTGACGGCCACCGACCCGGTCTTCGCCGCCTTCTGCACCGCCGGCCTGTGGCCGGGTCTGGGCAAGCGGGCGGCCGCCGAGCTGCCCGCGGCCGGCATCACCAGCCCCGACGAGGTCTCCGCCGACCGGCTGCTCACGCTGCCCCGGGTGGGCAAGCAGCGGGCCGAGCGGCTGTTCAGCTCGTTCCTGGCCGCCGGCCCCACCTACGAGGTGGTCGAGCTGCTGGTCGGCGCCGGGCTCAACGCCCGGCTGGCGGTCAGCTCCGCGGACACCCTGGGCCCCGACGCCGCCCGCCGGCTGCGCGACGACCCGTGGGCGCTGCTGGGCCTCACCGGCGTCACCCTGGCCGACGCCGACCGGCTGGCGATCACCGTGCTGTCCGGCGCCGACCGGCAGGACGCCCGCCGCGGCCGGGCGATCGTCTCCCTGACGCTGCGCACCGCCACCCGCGACGGGCACACCGTGCTGCCCGCCGACCTGGTGGTGGCCGCGCTGCAGGCCGAGGGGATCGCCGACCCGGCCGCGGCCGTGCAGGCCGCGGTGGAGTCCGGCGACGTGCTCGACCACGAGCCGCCCTTCGTCGAGCCGGACGACGACGCGGACGAGGTCCCCGAGCCCGACCCGTCGCTGCGCATGCTGTCGCTGGCCCGGTACGGCATGGCCGAGGAGGCCGTGGCGGAGAACGTGCACCGGCTGGTGGCCACGAGCCGGCGGATCGCCGACCCCGCCTCGGTGCGGTCGGTGGCCAAGGGGCTGGACCCGGCCCAGCAGGCCGCGGTCGCCCAGGTGCTGGGTGCCGGGGTGTCGCTGCTGACCGGCGGCCCGGGCACCGGCAAGAGCCGCACGGTCGCCTCGCTGGTGAAACTGCTGGAGACCAAGGGCACCGAGGTGGCGCTGGCCGCCCCGACCGGCCGCGCGGCCAAGCGGCTCGAGGAGCTCACCGACCACCCGGCGGTCACGGTGCACCGGCTGCTGGGCGCCCAGGGCATGACCGGCGGGTTCGCCCGCAACGAGGAGTGGCCGCTGGACGCCGACGTCGTGGTGGTCGACGAGGCCTCGATGCTCGACGTCGAGCTGACCGCGGCCCTGCTGGAGGCCTGCCCCGACGGCACCCACCTGCTGCTGGTCGGCGACCCGGCGCAGCTGCCCTCGATCGGCCCCGGCCACGTGCTCGGCGACCTGATCGACTCGGGAGCCGTCCCGGTCACCGAGCTGACCACGCTGCACCGGCAGGCGGCCGGTGGCGCGATCGCCCGGCTGGCGACCGGGGTGCGCGGCGGTGAGCTGGTGCAGGTCGAGTCACCCGACCGAGAGGTGGTGATCGTGCCGGCCACCGGCAGCGCCGAGGCCGCCCGGCGGGTCGTCCAGCTGGTCACCGACTCCATCCCGCGCGCACTGGGCATCGACCCGGCCACGGTGCAGGTGGTGACCCCGGTGCACCGCGGGCCGGCCGGCACGATCGAGCTGAACAAGGCGCTCAAGGCCGCGCTGAACCCCGGCGACGGCACGGTGTTCGGCTTCGACGTCGGTGACCGGGTGGTGGCCACGGCCAACCACCTGGACCTGGAGCCCATCGGGTTCGCCAACGGCGAGGTGGGCGTGGTGACCGGCACCGGCGAGGGCTCGCTGAACGTCGACTTCAGCTCCGGCCCGGTCACGGTGAACGGCTCGGCGCTGTCGGACCTGCGGCACGGCTGGGCCATCACGGTGCACCGGGCGCAGGGCTCGGAGTGGCCCGGGGTGGTCGTCGTGCTGCCCCCGGAGGCCGGCGGGATGCTGTCCCGGCCGCTGGTCTACACCGCGCTCACCCGGGCCCAGAGGCACCTGTCGATCGTGCACGCCAGCGGCGCCGCGCTGGCCCGCGCGGTGCGCGAGGTCGACGTCCGGCCGCGGCGCACCCGGCTGGCCACGCTGCTGGCGGAGCTGGCGGAGTGACCCACCCGATCGGGTGAGCCGCGTTTGGTCGGTTGATCTTGAGGGAACCCGCGTTGCCATGGGCATCATCGGTTTCCTCGTCTTCGGTCTCATCGTCGGCGCACTCGCGCGTCTGATCAAGCCCGGCAAGCAGAACCTCAGCATCCTCGCGACCCTCGCACTCGGCGTGGTCGGCGCACTCATCGGCGGTGTCGTGGCCACCGCGCTGGGCACCGGCGACTTCGGTGAGCTGAACATCATCGGTGCGATCGTGGCCGTCATCGCCGCCGTCCTGCTGATCGGTGTCGCCGAGGGCGTCAGCGGTGGCCGGCGCTCGGTGCGCTGACCCTCCCCCAACCCCTGCACCACCCCTGCCCGGGGCGCCGACCTGCTGGTCAGCGCCCCGGGCAGCTGCGTCCTGCGGCGCACAGCAGCCGCTGCACCGCCGCCCCGAGCTGCTCCGGCCCCGACACCGGCGCCGAGAAGGGCACCCGGACGTCGCGGTGGCCGGCCCGCTGCTCGATGCGCAGCCGGAACCTGAACCGGTCCAGCCCCAGCGGCCGGACGGCGCCGCCGTCCACCCACTCCCGCGGTACCCGGGAGGCCAGCCGGGCCAGCTGCTCGGGGTGGGACGCGTCGAGGTGCTGCAGCATGTGCGCCTCCACCTCCGCGACCGGGTCGGGCGCGGCGGCCAGGTAGTCGTCCGGGTCGAGCTCGGTGACGGTGCCGCCCTCCCCCAGCACCACCTCCGCCAGGTCCAGCGCGAGCAGCGTGGCCGTGGAGCCGACGTCGAGCAGCGCGCCCACCGGGGCGGCGTCGGCGAAGGCCAGCAGCGCCTCCTGCTGGTCGCCCGGCTCGACCGGGGTCAGCCAGCCCGACAGCCACACCTGCGCCCGGACGGCGTCCTGCAGCGGCACCGGCGCGTGGTCGGTGACCATCAGCAGCGCGGCGAGGTCGCCGTCGGCCGAGCCGCGCACCGCGGTGCACACCTCCCCGTCGGTCGGGACGACCAGCAGCACCTGCCCGTGGGCTGTGGTGGTGTGCGCGAGCACCCGGCTGCCGTCGATGCCGGCTGCGCAGATCGCAGCGGCCGGCCGGCTGGCGACGGTGCGGGCACGCTCAGCAGTGCTGGGCCGCAGGGCAGGGGGGCGGATCGGTCGTGTCATGCGGCACTCCGGGCTCAGGCCGACTCGTCATCGGGGTAAGGTGAGCCTTACCGAACTCGGAGGTCCTGTGAACAGCTCCCGCCCCAAGGTCCGACGCAGCCGCGCGCTGGGCATCCCGCTCACCCCGAAGGACGTGCGCTACTTCGAGCGCCGCCCCTACCCGCCGGGTGAGCACGGCCGCAAGCGCCGCGTCGCCAGCGACTACTCCACCCGGCTCAAGGAGAAGCAGCGACTGCGCGCCCAGTACGACATCAGCGAGACCCAGCTGCGGTCGGCCTTCGACCGTGCGAGGCGCAGCGGCGGCAAGACCGGCGAGGAACTGATCACCCACCAGCTGGAGGCCCGGCTCGACGCCACCGTGCTGCGGGCCGGCTTCGCCCGCACCGTCTACCAGGCGCGGCAGGCGGTCAGCCACCAGCACGTGCTCGTCAACGGCGTCCGCGTCGACCGGCCGAGCTACCAGGTGCAGCCCTACGACGTCATCGAGATCGCCGAGAAGAGCAAGGCCAAGCCGCCGTTCCAGGTCGCGGCCTCCGGTGCGCACGCCACCGCCCCGGCCTACCTGGAGGTGCAGCTGTCGCAGCTGCGCTGCGTGGTGGCCCGTCGGCCGCGCCGCGACGAGGTCCCGGTGATCTGCGACGAGCAGCTGGTCGTCGAGTACTACTCCCGCTGACCCCGGGCCGGCTCGTGCGCCCACGGGTGCACGAGCCGGTTCAGCACGGCAGGGCCGCCGCGGGCGGCCCGCTGTTGCGCCCGCTCGCCCTCTTCGGGCCGGTGAGCGCTCTTCCCAGCGGCAGAGCCAGGGCGAGCGGCCAGAACATCGAGCTGACCAGCCGCGCCCAGTCGCCCTCGACGAGCGCACCCACCAGCGAACCGACCGCCACGGCCAGCCAGATCAGCAGGAGGACCCGGGCCAGCGCCCAGCCCCGCGGGTTCCGGCCACCGACCCACCAGGCCAGTGCCGGGAGCACGAGCAGCAGCACGGCCACAGCCGCCGGGGCGATGATCACGTCGTCGAGGATCGTCCACCGTGCGCGCCGGCGGTCAGCTGCGGAACTCGTCCTCATCGCCGCCGGCGTCGGCCTGCTGCTCGAGCACGTCGTGCTCGTCGGCCTCGACGTCGGTGCCGCGCGCGCCGGTGGTGCCGCCCGGGGTGGCGGTCAGCTGCTGCTCGATGCCGTCGGCCTCGGGGACGTCGTCGCCGGGCGACGTGGCCTCGGCAGCGAGCTCGGGCCCACCGGGCACGGCGGTCTGCAGCTGCTCCTGGCGGTCGGCGTCGGTGGCTCCCGGGTCGGTCATCGCGGTCTCCTGGCTGCTCGGCGGGCCCGGCCCGCTGCCGGCACCCTCACCGTCCCCCTGCCCGGACGGGCGCCCGACGACACCCCGGACGGTGGCCGCGTGGTGAGCACCACGTGACCGGACGGCGTCCGGCGGGCACAATCGGGGGCGTGTCAGCGCCCGGCGAGTACGAGTACGCCCCGCTGCGCCTGCCCGCCGGGATCTCCCGGTCGGCCGCCGCGCAGCTGATGAGCATGCAGTCCGACACCGGCGGCTGGGAGCTCGCCCGGCTCCAGGCGTTCGCCGACGGCACGCGGAAGGTGATCATGCGGCGGCGGATGCGGCTGTCGTACCTGCCCCGCCCGATGATCTGACCCGACCCAGCCCCGTTCTCCTGCGCCGCGCCCGCCACCGGCGGCGATAGGCTGCCGTCCCGTCGCCGAGGCCACCGGGCCCCGGCGGGCAGGCGAGGACGTGAGGGCAGGACGTGGACCGGCGGATCAGCAGGCGGCACGTGCTGCCCCTCGGCGTCCTCCTCTTCTGCACCGTGCTGGACCTGATCAGCGGGCCCGGGCAGGTGGTCATCGGTCTGCTGGCGATGGGGCCGCTGGTGGCCGCCATCCTGATGGGCCGGCGGGCCACGATCGGCTATGCGCTCGTGGCCCTGGTGCTGGCGGTCCTGCTGGGCTTCTACGGCGACCAGTACGCGTCCGGTGCCGCGTTCGCCCAGTCCCTGCGCATCCTGGGCGTGGTGGTCAGCGGCGCCCTCGCCGTCGTCGCCTGCACGCTGCGGCTGCGCAGGGAGGAGGTGCTCTCCCGGCTGAACACCGAGGCGGCGACTTCGCGTGCCGCCGTCCAGCTCGCGGCGAGCCTGCAGCGCAGCCTGCTCACCGAGCCCCAGGTGGTGCCCGGCCTGGAGATGGCCGTCCGCTACCTGCCGGCCATGCAGCACGCCCAGGTGGGCGGTGACTGGTACGACGCCTTCCCGCTGGCCGACGGCTCGACCATGCTGGTGATCGGCGACGTCGCCGGCCACGACGTCGCCGCGGCCGCGACCATGGCCCAGGCCCGCGGGGTGCTGCGCGGCATCGCCTCCACCGTGACCGGCTCCCCCGCCGCTGTGCTGTCGGCGCTGGACCGCGCGCTGCTGCAGCTGCGGGTGGAGACCCTGATGACCGTCACCGCCGCGACGGTGGCCCCCGGGCCGGACGGCGGGACGACGACCCTCACCTGGTCCAACGCCGGCCACCCGCCGCCGGTGCTGGTCTCCGCCGACGGCTCGGTGTCGGTGCTGCGCCGCCCGACCGACCTGCTGCTCGGGATCACCGGCAGCGCCCGCCGGGCCGACCACACGGTGCCGCTGTCCGCCGGCGACACGGTGCTGCTCTACACCGACGGGCTGGTCGAGCGCCGCGGCAGCACGCTCGACGAGGGCACCGCCTGGCTGGTCGATGCGCTCACCCCGCTGAGCGGGCGACCGCTGGAGCAGCTGTGCGACGCCCTGCTGGAGGGGATGGCCGGGGCGGTGCCCGACGACGTCGCCGTCCTCGCCGTCCGGGTGCGGGGCTGACCCCGCACCCGGCTCGTCAGACCTTGCGCAGGAAGCGGTCGAGCACCCGGATGCCGAAGTGCAGCGAGTCCACCGAGATGCGCTCGTCGATGCCGTGGAACAGCGAGGCGAAGTCCAGCTCGGCGGGCAGCTTGAGCGGGGAGAAGCCGAAGCAGCGCATGCCCAGCCGCTCGAAGCTCTTGGCGTCGGTGCCACCGCTCATGGTGAACGGGACCGGGCGCGCTCCGGCGTCCTCGGCCTTGAGCGCGTCGACCATCAGGTCGACGGTCGGGCCGTCGAACGTCGTCTCCACGGCCTGGTCGTAGACCAGCCACTCGCGGCTGACGCCCTCGCCGATCAGCTCGTCGAGCTGGGCCTCGAACTGCTCCTCCTGGCCGTAGAGGAAGCGGCCGTCGATGGTGGCGCTGGCGGTGCCGGGGATGACGTTGGCCTTGTAGCCGGCGTCGAGCATCGTGGGGTTGGCCGTGTTGCGCAGGGCCGCGCCGATCATCCGGCTGATGCTGCCCAGCCGGGCCAGCGCCTCCTCCGGGGAGTCGGGGTCGATCTCGATGCCGTACGCGTCGCTGACCGCGTCCAGGAACTCGCGCATCGGCGGGGTGAGCACGGTGGGCAACCGGGAGGACCCGATCCGGGCAACGGCCTCGGCGAGCCGGGTGACGGCGTTGTCGTCGTGGACGAAAGAGCCGTGCCCGGGCCGCCCGCCGGCGGTGAGCTTCATCCAGCCCAGGCCCTTCTCCGCAGTCTGCACCAGGTACAGCCGCAGGTCGTCGCGGACGGTGATGCTGAAGCCGCCGACCTCGCTGATCGCCTCGGTGCAGCCCTCGAACAGGTCGGCGTGCTGGTCGACCATGAAGTGGGCGCCCTTGCGGCCACCGGCCTCCTCGTCGGCGACGAAGGCCAGCACGATGTCGCGGTCGGGCTTGACGCCGGTGCGGGCCCAGTCGCGCACCAGCGCGAGGGTCATGGCGTCCATGTCCTTCATGTCGACGGCGCCGCGGCCCCAGATGTAGCCGTCGCGCTCCTCGCCGCTGAACGGGTGCACGCTCCACTCGCTCGCGTCGGCCGGGACGACGTCGAGGTGGCCGTGCACCAGCATCGCCGGGCGGTCGCGGTCGGTGCCCTCGATCCGGGCGACCAGGCTGGCCCGGCCGGGCTCGGACTCGTGGATCACCGAGCTGATGCCCACCTCGTCGAGCTTGGCCGCGACCCACTCGGCGGCCGTGCGCTCGCCCGCGCTGGTGGCGGTGTCGCCGGTGTTGGTGGTGTCGATCCGGATCAGGTCCGACAGCAGTTCCGCGACCTCGGACTGGGCTCCGGCGAGTGGGGTGGGGCTGGTCTCCGACATGCCGCCGATCCTGCCACCGGCCCCAGCGCGGAGCCCGGCGTGGCCTCGGTTATGCTCTTCCACGGCGCTCTTCGGGGCGCTCACCTTGTCCGGGTGGCGGAATGGCAGACGCGCTAGCTTGAGGTGCTAGTGCCCTTTATCGGGCGTGGGGGTTCAAGTCCCCCCTCGGACACCGAGTCGAACCCCCCACGACCTCCTGGCCGGTGGGGGTTCGTCCGTTCCGGCACTGGCCGGTCTCCTCGCGAGCTGGAGCGCACCCCGACCCGGCAGTTGAACCGCCACTGGTGCGGGAGCATCCGTGGGTCGTCCCCGCACCGGCGGAAGTCGACCGGGCCGGGGCAGTCCGCGTCCCCGGGTCCTGCACTTGAGGCCTGGGCAGCCCGTCTGGGTCCTGCCGGACGCGACGCAGCCGTAGCGGTACTGGCCTGCGCCCGGCGGCGATCGACGCTGCCGGGCACGCGCTGGGCAGACCGCGGGGAGCCCGGCCACGATCAGGAGCGTGGCCCGCGGTCCGACCGGATCCGGCCGCGGTGCGTCAGTGCAGGACGGGCTGCCGGGCGGCCGGCGCCCCGACCCAGCGACGAGGACCTGGTCCCGGAGCACTGCGCGCCGGGCGCGGGGGCAGGTGGATGCCGGCGACCATGCACCGGACGGATCCCCCGGCCAGTTCGATGGTGGGCACGGAGACGGGCAGCAGGTGGAGGTGGGCGGACAGGAGCGCCCGCTGTTCCACGGTGAGGCTGTCGTAGGCCCGCGCCGACAGCACGAGGTAGGGCCCTGCGTCGCCGCGGACCTCGATGGTGTTGCCGGCGAACTGGTTCACCTGGGCGAGGCTGAGCGGGACGACGACACGCCCGCTGGAGCGCAGCCGGTCCTCCACTGCCGCCCGCTCCGACTCGTGCTCCATGGAGTCCAGCGCGACGAGCGCGAGCGTCGAGCCGACCGACATCATCACGTTGGTGTGGTAGATCGGGGTGCCGCCGGAGTCGAGCGAGGAGAAGACGACCGGCTCGTAACCCAGGTCGCGGCACACCATCGCCACCGCCCGGTCGTGGGACCGCAAGGACCGCGCCACGTAGGCGACCCGGTCGACGTGGTCGAGCACCATGGAGCCGGTGCCCTCCAGGTACAGGCCGTCGTCCTCGAGCACGGAGTAGTCGTGCACGGCGCTGACCTGGAAGTGGGCCCGCAACGACTGCACGATGTCCGGCCGCCGCTCCGCCCGTCGATTGGGTGCGTACATCGGGTAGAGCGCCACGCGGCCGTCGGGGTGGGTGGTGAACCAGTTGTTCGGGAAGACGCTGTCCGGGGTGTCGAGCGACTCGTCGTCGAACAGGTGGACGTCGACGCCGACCTCGCTGAGCGTGTCGGCCATGCCCGAGACCTCCCGGAACGCCGCGGCCGCGACGTGCCGGGACGGGAGGACCGGGGAGCGCACCTGGAACAGGTTGTCGGCGATGGTCGCGGGGTTGGGCACGAAGTGGTGCGGCCTGACCATCACCACCGAGCCCGGCGCCTGCAGCGCGGTGCCGGGCACGTCGCTGCCCTCAGGCACCGGTGACGTCTCCGGCGACGGAGCCGACGAGGTCGTCGGAGCCCCGCGGGTCCACCACCAGGTCGAGGCCGGTGGAGCACGGGGTGTCGCCGAGCGCCGGGGAGAGATGGCGCCGAGTGGTGGCGTCCTCGATCGCGCACCCGACGGGGTCGAAGACGGTGACCACGTCCGCGGTGCAGGTGGTGATGACGTCGGCGCCGGTGGAGGGGACGTTCACGGGTGCAGCTCCAGCGTGCAGCACGTGGCGCCGTCACCGGCCTTCATCAGCTCACCGATGTCGACCCCGACCGGGTCGAACCCCGCCGCGCGCCGCTGCGCGTGCAGGCCGACCGCGGCGTCGGAGAGGACCACGTTGCGCCCGTCGGACATCGCGTCGAGACCGAACGCGCACGCGTCCTCCTCGGCGACGCGGATGGCGGCCGGGAAGAGCTCGTCGATGCGGGCCACGCTCGCAGTGGAGAACGCCGCGGGGAAGAACACGATCGTCGCGTCGTCGAGCACCGTCAGCGCGGTGTCGAGGTGGTAGAAGCGCGGATCGACGAGCTCCAGCGTGACGACCGGTACGTCGAAGAACGCTTCCAGCTCGGCATGCGCCGGGCCGGTCGTGCGCAGCCCTGATCCGGCGAGCAGCACACCGCCCACCGCGAGCACGTCACCCGCACCCTCGTTGCGTTCACCGGCGACGCCGACGGTGCCGAACCCCGCCTGCTCGAACCAGACCCGGAAGGCCTCGGTCTCGCCCTGGCGCTCCGGGTGGGTGAACCGCGAGACGAGGGCGCGGTCGCCGCGCGCGACGCCGGCGTTGGCGGCGAAGACCATGTCCGGCAGCCCCGGGACGGGATCGACGATCTGCACCTGGTGACCCAGCCGCTCGTACGTCGCGCGCAGCGCGGCCCACTGCGACTGCGCGCGCTCGAGGTCGACCGGCACGTGCGGCTGCATCCACGGGTTGATCGAGCAGCTGACCTCGACGTAGGTCGGTGGGTACATGAGCAGGCGGCGCGCGGTGGCGGTCCGCTGCGCTGCGGGCGCGGCACTGGACAGTTCGGTGGGCATGGGTCTCCTTCGTCCAGCTCCACGCTAGGAAGGCGGCGACCTGTGATCAACTGCGATACGTTGCGCGGGTGATGACGATTCATTGCGCATCTGCGCCTTCGACGCAACAATTCTCCGGTCCATGGACGTCGTAGACCGCGGGATCGTCTCCGCGCTCCTGCGCGACGGCCGCGCCACCTACCAGCAGGTGGGCTCCGTGGTGGGCCTGTCCGCACCGGCCGTGAAGCGTCGGGTCGACGCGTTGCGGCAACGAGGGGCCATCGCCGGGTTCACCGCCGTCGTCGACCCGGCCTCGCTGGGGTGGGACACCGAGGCCTATGTGGAGCTGTCGTACCAGGGCAACGTCTCCCCGGCGCGGCTGCATGCCGACCTCGAGGCGCTCCCGGAGGTCATCGGCGTCGCGACCATCACCGGTGACGCGGACGCGCTCGTGCACGTCCTCGCCGCCAGCATCGCGGACGTCGAACGGACGGTGGAACGCATGCGCGCCCTCCCCCAGGTCGACCGGACCCGCACCACGATCGTCATGTCCCGGCTGTTCGAGCGCCCGAGGGGCTGACCTGCGGCCGTCGCTCGCGTCAGCCGGGACCGCTGCACGGACACGGACGGGTCGGGCGGCGGCGGCGGCGGATCCAGGAGGTGGGGCTGGCGTCAGGACCGCACGCAGAACCTGACCGGTGCCCGCGTGGCCACCAGGGCTGCGTCCAGCGGTGCCGCAGAGCCGCGCCACGAGCTGACGTCACGGCTCCAGGTGTGTGCGGAAGCACCGGCTCCCCGCTCGGGCACCGGGTCGGACCCCCACGGTCGTCAGGCCGCTGGGGGTCCTGCTGCTCCTGCCGTCGACGACAGGGCGTCGAGCGGCGGGTACCGGGATCCGGGCGAGCTCGGTGGCGAGGGCCCTCCGGCCCCGGCCGGCTGCGATCCGGGGGTCGCCGCCCGGGGAGGTGTCCCCCCGGACGGCGGCTCAGGCATCCCCGGTCAGGGTGCGGGGCTCACCTCGTCCCACAGCGAGCAGTGGTGCGCGTCGTCGATCTGCTCGTGGTCCACCTGCTGGGCGCTCGGCGCGACGAACTGCAGCAGGTCGCCGCCGGGGACGTACTCGGGCCAGGTCGGCGTGAGCGGCGCGTTGGGGTCGCCGTCGGCAGCGAAGCTGCCCCAGTAGCTGATCATCTGGTCGGACAGCTCGACCTGCTCGCTGCTGAACGGCAGTGCGGTCCCGAGGTAGTCCCACAGGTAGCCCAGGTCGTTCACGTGGGTGGCACCGAAGGGGTAGTCGGTGCCCAGACGCCAGATCGAGGTGAACGGCGGGCCGTCCTGCTCGGCGAACTCGTAGCTCCACGTCGCCGTGTTCACCGCCAGGCGGTCCCGCAACGTCTGGTCGCGGCAGGCCCGCTGGTCACTCTGCACCGCACCCCAGGCGACCGTCGGGGAGACGAAGTCCGCGGTCGGGTACGCGGCGCGGACCGCGTCGGTCCCGTCCGGGTACGTGGTGGCGATCAGCTCGTCGAACTGCTCGGCGGTCAGCGGGTTGCCCAGGTAGTCGTACTGGGCGAAGACGCTCTGCTGGGTCTCGTCCGAGGTGCCGCCCACGATCACCGGGAGGTTGGTCAGCTTCCCGGCCTTCATCAGCTCGACGGGGTCGATCGGCAGGACCGGGGTACCCGCCACGGCGCCGGACTGGCGGACCTCCGTCTGCGCCGCGAGGACCTCCGCCGGGCTCTTGGCACGCAGGCACGTCACCTGGTCCGGGCCCGGAGCGCAGCCGAGCTCGGCGGCGAACTGCTCGCCGCTGTCCCGGGCCGCTGCCAGTGTCCGGGCCGGGCTGCCCCCGCCGCTCTGCAGCACCGCCCGGTCGACGAGACCACGCGCGCCGGGTGACGCCAGCTGCGCGACGGTGTTGGACGCCCCCGCGGACTGCCCCGCCAGCGTCACGTTGTCCGGGTCACCGCCGAACGCCCCGATGTTCTCCTGCACCCACCGCAGCGCCGCCTGCTGGTCCAGGAGCCCGAAGTTGCCGGCCGCCCCGTCCGGGTCGTCGGCCTCCAGCGCCGGGGTGTCCAGCCAGCCCATGGCGCCGAGGCGGTAGTTGATCGTCACGAACACGACGTCCTGACGCGCCAGGAACTTGTCCGGGTCGGTGTCGCGGCCGGCCCCACCGACGTTGCCGCCGCCGTGGTTCCAGATCAGGACGGGCAGGTCGTCGGCGTCGGTGCCGCTCGGCCGGTAGACGTTGAGGTACAGGCAGTCCTCGGTCAGCGTGGGCTGCTCGTAGCCGGGGTCCCAGCCGGTGCCCTGGACGCAGGAGCCACCGAACTCGGTCGCGTCCCGGACGTCGTCCCACGCCGCCGCCGGCTGCGGCGCCCGCCAGCGCAGATCCCCGACCGGCGGGGCCGCGTACGGGATGCCCTTGTACGAGGTGACCACCGCCTGGGCCTCACCGCGCACCACCCCCTTGTCCGTGCGCACCTCGGGGTGCGGTCCGGCCTGGTGCCGCCCACCCTGGTGCCGCCCGGGATCGTGGTCCCCCTGTGCCGCGGGGTTGGCCAGGGCCGGCCCAGCCACCACCACGGAGGCCGCGGCCGCAGCAACTGCCAGCCAGTGTGTTCGCGATCGTGTCGTCATCAGGCTCCTCAACCAACGCGACCGGGAGCTCCGCCTTCGGCCCAGCCGCTGCAGTGACCCCCGACCCTGGCGAGCCGAGCGGTGGAGTGACTCAAGTCACAGAACACATGGTGGGCGGGTGGCGGAGACCTGTCAATCCGCTGTGCGACCGCATCCGTCCCCGACGGAGGGCGGGTCGTCGCGGGCGGCATCCGGAACCGGTCCGGAGATCACCGGGCCAGCAGCTCCCGGACGGTGCGGACGACGAGCTCGGGGTCCTGCTCGGCCATGAAGTGCCCGGCCGGCGCCGTCCGGTGCACCAGGTCCGGCGCCCACGCGCTCCACAGCGCGGCGGCGTCGAAGCCCAGGGCGCTCCCCCAGTCCTGCTGCAGCACCGCGACCGGCATGGTCAGCCGCCGTCCGGCGTCCCGGTCGACGCGGTCGTGGTCGACGTCGATGCCGGCGCTGGCCCGGTAGTCGGCCACGATCGAGGGCACCCGCGCAGCACTGGCCCGCAGGTACTCCGCCCGCACGTCGTCCGGGAAGAGCCCCGCGCTGCCCCAGGCGTCGAGGAAGGAGCCGAAGAACTCGTCGGCGGTGGCGGCGATCATGGCCTCGGGCAGGCCGGGCGGCTGCGCCATCAGGTACAGGTGCCAGGCGACCGCGGCCTGCACGCCGTGCAGGATGTCCCAGGAGTCCAGGGTGGGCAGCACGTCGAGGGAGCCGAGGTGGGTGACGACGCCGGGGTGGTCCAGGCCGGCACGGACGGCGACCAGCGCACCGCGGTCGTGACCGACGAGGGCGAACCGCTCGTGCCCGAGCTCCCCGGCCAGCGCGACGACGTCGGCGGCCATCGTGCGGGCGCTGTAGGTGTCGGGGCCGTCGGCCGCGGGGGCGTCGCTGGCGCCGTAGCCGCGCAGGTCGGGGCAGATCACGGTGGAGCCGGCAGCGAGCGCCGGGGCGACGTGCCGCCACATCAGGTGCGTCTGCGGGAAGCCGTGCAGCAGGACGACGGCCGGCCCGCTGCCGCCCACGGCCGCGGACAGGCTGACGCCGTCGGCGACGGGGATGCGCCGGGTGGAGAAGCCGGGGATCCGGGGTGTCATGCGATCACTGTCGGCGGGCCCGATGAGCAACCGATGAGCACGGCGTGACCCCCACCGTGGGGGTGCTCGGCCCGGTCACCGCCTGGGCCGGCGGCGAGCCGGTGCTCCTGGGCGGTCCGCGGCACCGGGAGCTGCTGGCCCGGCTGGTCGTGGCGCGCGGCCGCGTCGTCGGCGTCGACCTGCTCGTCGACGCCCTCTGGAACGCACCCCCGGACGGCGCGGTGGCCGCGGTCCGCACGTTCGTGGCGGCGCTGCGCCGTGCGCTGGAACCGGGCCGCCCGCCCCGCACCCCGCCCCGGGTGCTGGTCACCGAGGGCCGGGGGTACGCGCTGCGGGCGGCCACCGACGCCGACGCGTTCACCGCCGCCGTCGACCGGGCCGCAGCGCTGCCCCCGGCCCAGGCGCTGGCCGTGCTGACCGATGCCCTGGGCAGCTGGCGCGGCCCGGCCTACGCCGACGTCGGCGACCGGCCGTGGGCGCTGCCGGAGCGCACCCGGCTGGGCGAGTTGCACGGCACCGCCGTCGAGCGGACCGCCGCCGCGCGGCTGGGCCTCGGCCGGCCCACCGATGCCGTTCCCGACCTGGACGCCCACGTCACCGCGCACCCGTGGCGGGAGGAGGGCTGGCGGCTGCTGGCGCTGGCGCTGTACCGGTCGGGACGGCGGCCCGACGCGCTGGCCGTGCTGCGCCGGGCCCGCACCCGGCTGGCCGAGGAGCAGGGCCTGGACCCGGGCGGGCAGCTGGCCGCGCTGGAGCGCGACGTGCTCGCCCAGGCGCCCGCACTGGACCACGACCCCGACCCCGACCCGTGGGTCCGGGCCACCGCGTCCTGGCAGCGCTCGGCCGGCCCGCGCGCCCGGCTGGAGGCCACCGTCGGTCTGCTGCGCAGCCTGTCGCGCACCGGCGCCGAGGGGCTGACCGCGGCCCGGGAGCAGCGGCTGTCCACGATCGCGGCCGCCGAGGAGCTCGGCGACCCGCTGCTGACCGCCCGGGTGATCGGCGAGCTCGACGTACCCGGCGTCTGGACCACCTCCGACGACCCCGGGCAGGCCGCCGCGGTCGTCGCGGCCGCCGAACGGGCGCTGCCGGCAGCCGGCGCCGCCGCCGTCCGGGTGCGGCTGCTGACCACCGTGGCCGTGGAGTCCCGGGGGCTGCCCGGCCCGCGCGGCGCCGCGGCGGCCCGGGAGGCCGAGGAGCTGGCCCGGGCGCTGGGCGACCCGGCGCTGCTGGCCGCCGCGCTGGGCGGCCGCACGCTGCAGGTGTTCGACCGCTGCGGCCGGGCGGCCGACCGGGACGCGCTGGGCGCTGAGCTGGTGGAGCTGGCCGGGCGGCACGGCCTGACCGACTCCCTCGTGCTCGGCCACCTGGTGCAGATGCAGACCCGCAGCGCGCTGGGTGACCTGGCCGGGGCCGGGGAGCACGCCGCCTCCCTCGACGGCCTGGCCGCCGCGCACGACCGGCCGCTGGTCGGCGTCTTCACCGGCGGCTGGCGGGCGCTGCGCGCCGCGGTCGACGGCGCCCCGGACGCGGCGGCGCGCTTCCGGACCGCGGCCCGGTCGCGGGTGGGCTCGGGGATGCCCGGGGTGGAGGACGGGCTGCTGGCCCTGACGCTGGCCTGCCTGCAGGTCGGACGGGGCGAGCCGGTGACGCCCGCGGGGCCCGGCGGGCCGTACGCCCCCTGGCTGCAGCCGCACCACCGGCTGGCCGCCGGGGGGCCGGTGTCGCTGTCGGGGCTGCCGGACCCGCCCCCGGGCCTGCTCATGGAGGCGCTGTGGGTGCTGGCCGGCAGCGCGGCGCTGGCCGTCGGGGACACCGCGGTGCTGGTCCGGGCCCGCGCCGCGCTGGCCCCGGCGGCCGGTGAGCTGGCCGGGGCGGGCAGCGGCATGCTCACCGCCGGCCGCGTCGCCGACCACCTCGCCGCCTGGGACCGCCGGCTGCGCGCAGCCGGCGGCTGGAGGGACGTCGGCACGGTCGCGCGCAGCCCGGGCGGCACGGGAGGATGACGGGGCGGTCTCCGTCGACCAGTCCGACACGCTGTGGATCCCGGCCGAGCACCAGCTGCGGGAGCTGCTGGGTGCGGCGTTCGCCGGGCTCGCGCCGACCGGCGACGGCCACCGGGTCACCCTCCGGGTCGACGGCGTGACGACCGGGTTCGACGGCCCCGAGCCGGCCGATGCCTACGCCCGGGCGCTGGTGCACCTGCTGATCTCGGCGCCCGCCGCCCAGGGCCGCGGGCAGGCGGCCTGCCCGACGCACGAGCGCCCCTGCCCCGGGTCGGGGCAGGGGCGCTCGTGCGTCGGCGCCGTGCTCAGCGGCCGGGAGGGCCCGTGGTCACCCGGCCGGGAGGAACGACACGTGCACGTGGTCCAGGTGGTTGGCGGTGGGCGACCCCCGGTCCTCCATGGCCTGCCACGTGCCCGACGAGGGCAGGTAGATCCGCTGCTCCCAGATCACGTAGTCGACCCGGAACCGGGACGCGTTGTCGATCACGTACTGCGCGACGGCGTCGCCGGTGGCCGCGTCCTGGTAGACCATGAAGTCGGCGGCGAGCTCCTGGGTGGGGCTGTGGTCGGGGCGGGTCAGCACCGTGGGGACGCCGAACCGCTCGGCGACCTCCGCGACGACGGGGCGGACGTGCGGGGCCCAGCTGTTGTAGGCCGTCGAGCTGGGGGTCGGTGCGTCGGCCGTGACCGCCACCGGGGCCGCGACGCCCCGGTCGGTCCCCCGGCTGGCCTGCTCGGACGCCGGACGTGCCGCGGCACCCCCGAGATCGAGCCGCTGACCGATGCGCAGCACACCGGGGTCCCCGCCGATGACGGCGGCGTTGCGGGCGTACAGCTGCTGCCAGGTGGTGCCGGCCCGGGCCGCGATCCGGCTGAGCGTGTCACCCGCCTGGACGACGTAGACCCCGGAGGCGCTGGTCGTTGCGGGCGCGGCGGGCGCTGCGGATGCTGCGGGCGCGGCGGCTCCGCCGTCGATGGTGAGCACCTGGCCGACGCGCAGCTGGTTCGGGTCGCCGCCGATGGCGTCGCGGTTGTCCGCGTAGACGCTCTGCCACGACGTGCCGTGGGCGGTCGCGAGCTGGCCGAGGGTGTCGCCGGCCCGGACGGTGTGCTGACCGGTGTGGGCGAGGGCCGGGGAGGCCATCCCGAGGGAGACCGCCCCGGCCGCCGCGATCGCCAGGGTGCAACGGGTCGCGGCCCGGACGGGCAGCTCCCGGGTGGGACGACGGTGCCGTCCGTGGTGGCGCAGTGCCATGAGTGGTGTGCCTCTCGCCGCCTGCGGGGTAAGCTGTCGGGTTGGGGTGAGAGCTGCCCGGCCGCTGCGGCGGCTCCACCCCGAGGCCTGCGGGCCTGGTGGTACGTGTGGGTCCCCCGCGCCTGCCCGTCGGGTCAAGGGGTCCGGTGACGGCGGGCAGGTTCGGCGGTCCGTCAGCGGGCCCACCAGACGGTGGACGTCCCATGGTGCGCAGACCCCGAGCACGGTCGGCAAACCGGAACCAGTTGGTCCGGTGGCCTTCCGGCGCGCCGTCCCCGGCGTGGTGTGCCCGCCGAGCGCCGGGGACGGCGGCCGGACCCCGGCCGCTGACCGGCCGGGCATGCGCCTGGCCAGCACACCCGTCCGACGTCGGCCTGCGCGCGGGAGCCGGGCGGGCGCCGACTCACCGCGTGGGCCTGCTCCACCCGCTGTAGCCCCTCGCACACCCTGGGCTGCGCGGCGGCGGCCGTTCAAAGGCCGAGCCGGGCCGACGCCGGGGCCGCCCAGCGGCTGCTGGCGTCATAGCCGCGCAGCGTGGTCACCGACGCCCAGCGGCCGGTGCGGGCCAGCTCCCGCTCGCTGACCCCGGCCTTGTAGCCCTCGGTCGCGAACGACCGGCGCAGGCTGTGCGGGCTCAGCCCCTCGAGCGGGACGCCGGCGTGCTCGGCCGACCGCAGCAGCACCAGCCGCACCGACGACCGCGCCATCCGGGTGCTGCCGATCCGCGGCGTCGCGCCCCGCCCGACGCTGCGGAACAGCGGCCCGGACTCCAGCCCGGCGGCGCCCACCCAGGCCTGCAGGGCGCGCACCGGGCAGGTCTGCACGCGCACCCCGGGGGCCAGGGCCAGCACCTCCCCGGCGCCCTCCTGGTCGGTCTTGGAGAACCGCACGGTGACGTCGAGGCCGCCGTGCCCGGCCGGGGCCAGATCGGTCACGTCGAGCCCGCAGGCGTCCGAGGCCCGCAGGCCCAGGGCGAACGAGGTCAGGATGAGCGCCCGGTCGCGCAGCCCGGCCACCCCGTCGGGCAGGTCCTCGACCAGCGCCCGGATCGTCTGCGTGTCCAGCGCCCGGGCCTTGCGGGGACGACGTCCGTCGCGGGCCGCGGCCCGCCGGATGCCGCGCAGCACCTCCCGGGTGCCGGGGTGCTCGGACGGGCTCGGGTGCCCGGCCTCCCGGTGGGCGTGCCCGATGCCGGACAGCCGGCGGGCGATGGTGCGCGGGCTGGCACCGGCGTCGCCGAGCGCGGCCAGGTAGGCCGCCACCGCTGCATCGGCCGCCGGCAAGGGGGTGAAGCCGCGCTGGGTGCACCAGTCCGACCAGGCCCGGAAGTCGGCGTCGTAGGCCTTCCGCGTCGACCCGGCCTTGGCCGCGTCGAGGTAGCGGCCCACGGACTCGACGTCGCCGGGGAGCACCAGTCCCCCGTCGGCGGGGTGCGCGTCCGGCTGCGCTCCGGGGCGCGTCCCCGGCGCGTGCGGGACCACGTCGGTGGCCGCCTGGACCACCGCCGACGACCGATCTGATTGGGACTCCATAACAGTTGATTATGGAGTGCGCAGGCGCGGCGTGCACTCCACCAGCTCCTCTGTGTGCGGCGATCGTTCGTTCGTAACAACCAGCGGAGACAGACGGACGAGCGCACACTGGCCCCGTGACCGCGGAAGCAGCGACCTGCGCCTATCCCGACTGCGGCCATCCGGTGGCCCCGCCCCCGCCGACCGGCGGCCGCTCGTCGTACTGCGTGCTCCCCGAGCACAACCGCACGACCGCCTTCGTGGCCCGCCGCGCGCAGGCCACCGCCCGCGCGGTCGCCGCACCGGGGACGACCCCGACCCCGCCGGCCCGCGCCGACGCGACCCTCACCGAGGTCGCCGACCAGCTGCGGCAGACCCTGACCGCGATCCAGCAGCAGGTCGACCGCGCCCGGGAGGCCCTGACCCGGGCGGCCGACGCCGAGCTGCTGGAGGCCGAGCGGGAGACCGTCCGCACCGACGCCCGGCGGGAGATCGCCGAGGCCGCGCAGCGCGCGGCCCTCGCCGACCGGGTGCGGGCGGTCGCCGAGCGGGCCACCCGGGAGGCGCTGGAAGCCGCGACGCGAGCCGACGCCGAGGCGGCTGCCGCCCGGTCCGACACGGCTGCCGCCCGGTCCGACGCCGGGGCAGCTCGGGCCGACGCCGCGGCGGCCCGGGAGCAGACCGCCGCCGCCCAGGACGCCGCCGCCGACGCGCAAGCGGCCGCCGCGCAGGCCCGTGCCGACGCCGACGCAGCCGGAACGCTCGCCGCCGAGGCCCGGGCCGCCCGGTCCGACGCCGAGCGCGGGCGGGATGCCGCTCTCGGCGAGGCCGCCGCGGCGCGCAGCGAGACGGCCCGGGCCGAGGAGGCCCGGGACCGCGCCGCAGCCGAGGCTGCGGCGGCCCGGGAACGGGCGGTGTCCGCCGAGGCGACCCGCGACCGGGCGCTGGAGGCCGGGCGCACGGCGCACGCGGAGACCGAGGCGGCCCGGGCCGCCGCCGCGCAGGCGGTCGGCCGGGCCGAGCTGGCCGAGGCCGCCGCCCGGCTGGAGACCGCGGCCGCCGAGGGCCGCACCCAGGCGGCGGAGGCCCGGGCCGGTGCCGAGGCGGAGCGGGCGAGGACGCAGGAGACCCGCGCCGAGCGCGCCGAACGCCGCGCCGAGGAGAGCCGCCGCGACCGGCTGCGCGCCGAGGAGGCCCGCGACCACGCCGTGGCCGAGGCGGCGGCGGTGCGCGCCCAGCTGGCCGCGCTCACCGCCGCACCCGGGGGCGGGGGGACGGTCCCCGCCCGGCGCCCGTCCGAGGACGACCCCGTTCCCCCGTCGTCCACCGCCGGGCCACGGTGACGACGCGAGAGAGGTGCCCCTCAGCGGCCAGGACGGCGGTCGCGAAACCGTCGCCGCCGGCAGCACCGGAGCCGGGGAGCAGCGACGACGGCACCGGCCGCTGGGTGATCCGGCACGAGCCGCCGGGCGGCGGTGCACGGGCGGTGCCTGATACGAGATCGCAACGGGGGACGGCGTGGCTGCGGGCGGCACACCGGGTACTCCCAGCGGCATGCTCCTCCCCCGCCGCCTGTCCGGCGCCGTCCTGGTCAGCGCGCTGCTGACGTTGTCGACCTCCTGCGTGGTGGTCGACCGCACCGCGACGGCCCCCACGGGCGGCACGCCCTCGACGACGGCGCCGAGCCTCCCGGCCGACGAGGGCACCGCCGCCGAGCAGGAGATGGCCCGGGCGGTCTTCGACCGGGTCAACGCCGAGCGCGCGGCCCGCGAGCTGCCGACCCTGGCACGGGACGAGGACTGGCGGCGGTGGCCCGCGGCTGGAACGCCGAGATGGCCCGGCGCGACACCCTCGAGCACCAGGACGTCGGCGCGCTGCTGGGCCAGCCGCCGCTGGAGGACCTGGCCGGGATCGGCGAGAACATCTTCACCGCCACCGGCCCGGTGCCCGCCGGCACCCTGCACGCCGGGTGGATGCGCTCCGACGACCACCGGGTCAACGTGCTCAACCCCGGGTGGGACCAGGTCGGCATCGCCGTGCTGTGCGCCGCGGACGGCTCGGTCTGGGCGGCTCAGGAGTTCGGCCGCAGCACCGGCGCCGACCTCCCGCCGATCACGCACGAGACGCCCCCGGCCGAGCCGCTGGGCCGGCCCGAGGACGACGGCCCCCGGTGCGGCTGACCCCCGGTGCCCGCGTCCGGCTCGTGCGCCGGCGGCTGCGACGCGGGTGGCAGCGGGTACCCGCGCCGGTGCAGCGCTTCGTGGGGTGGCTGCGCAGCCCGGAGTTCGTGACCACCAGCTCCAGCCTGGCCTTCTACGCGATGATCTCGATCCCGCCGATGGTGCTGCTGGGCTTCTGGATCGCCGGCTGGTTCCTCGACGAGTCCACCCTCGCCGACCTGGGCACGGCGGTGGACAGCCGTTCCCCGGAGCGGCTGCCGGTGGCCGACGTCCTGCGGGCGCTGATCGAGGTGGCGGCGCGCACCGGGCCGATCGCGGCGATCGCGGCGGTGTGGCCGGCGACCACCTACGGAGCCGCGCTCGCCCGGGCGTTCACCGCCGTCGCACCCGACGCGCAGCACCGCATCCGCGGCTGGCGCGGCCGGCTGCTCGCGCTGGGGCTGATCGCCATGCTGCCGCTGGTCGTCTTCTGCGGCCTGGCGGCGCTCTTCCTGGTGCCGCAGGTGGTCGGCTCGGGCGCACTGCTCACCCTCGCGCTCGGCGCCGGCGCGCTGGTGGTGCTCGGGGTGATGATCGGCGTGCTGTACGCGATGTTCCGGCTGCGCGACACCAGCATCGGCGACGTCGCCGTCGGTGCCGCCATCGCCACCGGGCTGGTGGGCGCCAGCACCGGCGGGTACCTGGTCTACCTGCGCTTCGCCGACTTCACCCAGCGCTACGGCGCCACCGGCCTGGCCACCGCGGTGCTGCTGGGGCTGTGGCTGCTGCTGGCCAACGCCTCGCTCCTGGTCGGGTACCGGCTGATGCTCAAGCGGGCGGCCCGCCGCGACCCCGCCGCACCCGACCCCCGGTCGGCCGAGGAGGTCGCCGAACCGGGCGAGGCGGCAGCCCGGCCCGGGGAGAGCCGGCCGGCCCGGGCCTGAGAGCCGGCGGTCAGCCGTCCCGCCGGTCCCCGGCCGGGCTCACCTCGTAGGTGTGCCCGGCCGCCCGCAGCCGCTCGACGAGCACACCGCCCAGAGCCGTGGCCGGGGTCAGCGAGCCGGCGCGGGCAGGCAGCCGGTCGCCGTCCAGCGCGAGCGCGAGGGCGCTCTGCCCGAGCATCACCGCCGTGGCCGCGTACCCCGGGTCGCCCCGGCCGGCCGCGGTCGCCCGGTAGGACCGGCCGTCCCCGGTGCCGGCGTCGACGACCATCCGGAACCAGCCCCGCTCCCGGGCCGCCGCGCCGGGGCCGGTGCCGGGGGCCGGCAGCAGGCGGTCGAGCACCCCGCGCGCCGGCGGGAGAGACAACGCGCCGAAGGCCCCGGCCAGCGCCGCGGTGGTGCCGAGCGCGGCCAGCGCGCCCGGCAGCCCCCGCCCGGTACCCATGACCTCCCCGTAGCTCAAGCCCCGGCCGTACCGCCAGCCCTGCAGCGCGTTGCTGCGCCGGACGACCCGGCTGTTGAACGACGCCATCACGAACGGCGCGGTCCACCGGCCGTCCGGGGTGCGGGCGGGCGGAGCGGCGTCCCGGGGCTGCGGCGTGTCCGGCTCGGCGGCCCGGTCGGGGCTCAACGCGAACGGGTCGGCGAGCACCCGGCGCAGCGCGCGGTCCCGCCCGACCGCCTCGAGCTGGGCGCGCGCGGAGTCGATCGTGCCCCCGCTGACACCGCCGCGGGCCGTCGCCACCAGCCGGACGTCGCGCAGCGGGCCGGCGCCGTCGGCGGCCGCACGCTCGGCCAGCAGCAGGGTGGCGAGGTCGGAGGGGACCGAGTCGTACCCGCAGGCGTGCACGATCCGGGCCCCGGTCTCCTGCGCGACGGCGTCGACGCGGTCGATCGCCTGCCGGACGAAGAGCACCTCACCGGTGAGGTCGGCGTAGTGCGTTCCGGCGCGGGCGCAGGCCTCGACCAGCGGCAGCCCGTGGCGCAGGTACGGGCCGACCGTGCTGACCAGCACCCGGGTCTGCGCGGCGAGCGCGGCCAGCGACGCCGGGTCGCCGGAGTCGGCCGTCAGCACCGGCCAGTCCCGCGCGGCACCGGGCAGCTCGCGCCGGACCGCCTCGCACCGTTCCCGGGACCGGCCGGCCAGTGCGATCCGCGTGCCCGGCGGCGCGTGCTCGGCGAGGTGGGCGGCGAGCAACCGGCCGACGAAGCCGGTGGCGCCGTAGAGGACCAGGTCGTGCGGGCGCGCGTCGGTCATCCGGTCATCCTGCCGCCGCTGCCGCTCCCCCGCGGCCCGAGCCGACCCGGCCGGCGTCCGCGACTGCTGCCCTGGCGGACCGGGGCCGCCGGGTCGGGGTCGATGACCGGCAACCCGCCGCTGGCCCGCGAGCTCGCCGACCCCTGGACGACGTCGTCGTGGGCGCCACCCGGTGCAGCCGACCGCACCGCGGCCCGGGCCGGTGGACGACCCAGCGAGCGCACAGCCCGCTCCCTGCCCGGGCACCGGTGGGTCCGGCAGAAAAGGGGCATGCCCGACCCCACCGCGCCCCGGACCCTGACCCGCCGCAGTTTCCTCGGCGGCGCCGCGGCGACGTTCACGCTGCTGGCCGGCGGCGGCGCGACCTGGGCGCTGGACCGCTTCGTCGTCGACCACGTCGAGGTCGACGACGTCGCCTCCTACGAGGCCGCCCAGGACGTCGACGCGGTCGACACCTCCGACGCCGAGGCCGCGACCACCGCCACCTCGTACTCGTCGCAGTACTGCACGATCGACATCTCCACGGTGGTGACCGGCAGCGGCGACGCCACCGTCACCTACTACGTCGCCGACGTCGTGCTCACCGATGCCACCGTGCTGCGCTCGGCGTTCGCGCAGAACGAGTTCGGCACCAACATCATCGAGACGACGTCGGTGATCGCGGCCGAGCACGACGCGGTCTTCGCCGTCAACGGCGACTACTACGGCTTCCGGGACACCGGCATCGTCATCCGCAACGGCGTCGTCTACCGCGACATCGGCGCCCGCGACGGGCTGGCCTTCTACCGGGACGGCCGGGTGCTGGTCTACGACGAGACCGCCACCGGCGCTGCCGAGCTCCTCGCCGCCGGGGTGTGGAACACGCTGTCCTTCGGCCCGCCCATCGTCGAGGCCGGCGCGGTCGTCGAGGGCATCACCACCCTCGAGATCGACACCAACGTCGGCAACCACTCGATCCAGGGCGACCAGCCGCGCACCGGGATCGGCGTGATCGACGACAACCACCTGGTCTTCGTCGTGGTCGACGGGCGCAGCGAGGGGTACAGCGAGGGCGTCACGCTGCCCGAGCTGGCCGCGATCTTCACCGGCCTGGGTTGCACCACCGCCTACAACCTCGACGGCGGCGGCTCCTCGACCATGGTGTTCCAGGGCGAGCTGGTCAACGACCCGCTGGGCAAGGGCCGCGAGCGCGGCACCTCCGACGTCCTCTACATCGGCGGCTGAGGCGTGCTCGTCCTGATCCCGGCCTACGAGCCGGACCACCGGCTGCTCACCCTGCTGGACGCGCTGCGCGCCACCGCCCCGGAGGCGCACCTGCTGGTGGTCGACGACGGCAGCGGCCCGCCGTCCGCCCCGGTCTTCGCCGCCGCCCGGCAGCGCGGCTGCGTCGTGCTCACCCACCCGGTCAACCGGGGCAAGGGGGCGGCGCTGCGGACCGGCTTCCGCCACGCGCTCGAGCACGCGCCCGGCGAGGACGTCGTGTGCGCGGACTCCGACGGCCAGCACACCCCCGCCGACGTGCTCGCCGTCGCCGACCGGGTCACCGCCGGCGCACCGCTGGTGCTGGGTGCCCGCGGGTTCACCGGCGACGTCCCGGCCCGCAGCCGGATGGGCAACTCCGCCACCCGGGTGCTGTTCCGGCTGGCCACCGGCCGGACCGTGCGCGACACCCAGACCGGGCTGCGCGGCTACTCGGCCCGCCTGCTGCCCTGGCTGCTCGGCGTGCCCGGCGACCGCTTCGAGTACGAGATGACCGCCCTGCTGGACGCCGCGCGGCAGGGGGTCCCGGTCGAGGAGGTCCCGATCGCCACGGTCTACCTGGCCGGCAACGCCTCCTCGCACTTCCGGCCGGTGGCCGACTCCGCCCGGGTGTACGCCCCGCTGCTGCCCTTCCTGCTCTCCTCGCTGGGCGCCTTCCTCCTCGACACCGCGGCGCTGCTCGTGCTGCACGCGCTGACCGGCACCCTGCTGCTGTCGGTGGTCACCGCCCGGGTGCTCAGCGCCGGCGTGAACTTCGCGGCCAACCGGCGGTTCGTGTTCGGCGCGGGGCGCACGACGGCCAGCACCGCGGCCGGCCGGTACGCGGCGCTGGCCACCGTGCTGCTGGCCGCCAACTACGGCCTGCTGACGGTGCTCACCGGCGCCGGCCTGCCGCTGCTGCCGGCCAAGCTGGCCACCGAGCTGGTGCTGCTCGTCGCCAGCTACCTGGTCCAGCGGCACCTGGTGTTCCGCCGGCGGCCGGCCGCAGCCCCCACCTCGGAGCAGCAGCTGTCCTCGGCACCGGTCTGAGTCCGAGCCGGCCACCCGGGCTCAGAGCCGGGGGCGGAGCTCCTCGGTCCACACGTCCCAGCCCAGCCGCGCGATCAGCACCGTGACCACCACCAGGAAGGCGATCCGGATGAACCGGCTCCCCCGGGTGGTCGCCGTCCGGGCACCGAGGTAGGCGCCGACCATGTTGGCTACGCCGAGCAGCAGCCCGAGACCCCAGAACACCGACCCGTGCGGCACGAAGAACAGCAGCGCGCCCAGGTTGGTCGCGCAGTTGACGATCTTGGCCTTCGCGCTGGCGGCGAGGAAGTCGTAGCCCAGCAGCGAGACCAGCGCGAAGACCAGGAAGGACCCGGTCCCGGGGCCCAGGATGCCGTCGTAGAAGCCGACGACGAGACCCACCCCGGCGGCCACGCCGTGGTGGCGGCGGCCGGCGTGCCGCAGCGCGGTCGCCCCGCCGAGCGAGGGGCGCAGCAGCGTGAACGCCCCGATGCACACCAGGGCCACCACGATCACCGGCTTGAACACCGCGGCCGGCAGCAGGGCCGCGATCGACGCGCCGCCGAAGCTGCTGACCAGCGCCAGCGCGGCCATCGGGAGCGCGGTGCGCAGGTCCGGACGAACCCGCCGGTAGAAGGTCACCGCGCTGGTGGCGGTACCCAGGATCGAGCCGAGCTTGTTGGTGGCCAGCGCCTGCACCGGGCTGAGCCCGGGCACGAGCAGCACGGCGGGCAGCTGGATGAGGCCGCCCCCGCCCACGACCGCGTCGACGAAGCCGGCGGCCAGGGCGGCCAGCAGGACCAGCAGCAGGGTGGTGGGGGTCAGCCCCTCCGGGAGGACGTCGAGCGCGGCGAGGTCGGTCATCCCGCTGCCCGCCCGCCGGGCCGCCGGCGGTCCGCACCGGCGCGCCGCTCCTCCACCGCCGTCCGCACCCGGTCACGGTAGAGGGCCGGCGCCGGGGCGCTGCCGGCCCGTCCTCACCCGGGCACCGACGACGACCGGCCCGGTGCCGTGGGCACCGGGCCGGTCGATCCGCAGCTACGTCAGCCGGCGGTCTGCGCGAACAGCCAGTCGCGCAGGGCCTCGATCTGGTAGGCGGGCTGGAAGGAGGCCATGTGCTCGCTGTTCATCGGCCCGGACGACGAGCCGCCGACCTCCAGCACGGTGCCCTCGGCGAAGGTGGCGAAGTTGATGCTGGTGCCCGCGGCGTACAGCTCGGCCGCGGCGTCGTCCAGCTCGGCCGCCGACCAGGTCGCGTCCCAGTCGGTGGCGGCGCTATAGTCGACGCCCGCGGCGTCCAGCATCGCCTCGACGTCGGCCTGACCGCCGGAGGCGTTGGGATCCCCGGCCGCGGCGATGTAGGTGAAGTTCTCCCCGGCCAGGTTGCCCAGCGTGCTCACGTCCCACTGACCGGAGACGAACAGCTCCGCGGCGAACAGGTCCGGGTGCTCGGCGGCCAGGATCATGATCGTCATGCAGCCCATCGACTGACCGGTGCCGTACACCCGGTCGGGGTCGACGCTGTACTCGCTGGTGACCGACCCGATCAGCCCGGCGGTCATCTCCACGTACTCGGTGGTGGTGTAGCTGCCGTGGTCGTCCAGGATCGTCTCCGGGTAGCTGGGCACCAGCACGATGCTCTCCTGCTCGGCCTGCTCCTCGTCACTGGCCCAGATCAGCGCGCCGTACTGCGACAGCGGGGTGGTCACGTCGTCCCCGACCTGGCTGGAGTCGGCGATGTAGGTGACCAGCGGGTAGCTCTGCGACGGGTCGTAGCCGGCGGGGAGGTACAGGTTGTAGGAGAGGGTCTCGCCGGTGGTGGGGTCGGTGTAGACGAGCTGCTGGAAGTCGCCCTGGACCTCGGCGACCAGGGTCTCCAGGGTCGGGCTGCCGGCGCTGCTGTCGGTGGACGTGCCGGTCGAGGGGTCCTCCGTGGCGGCGGCGGTGGAGGTGGAGGAGGAGGAGGTGGCGGCCGCCGACGTCGTCGCAGCCGAGCTCTCGGCCGACTCGGCCGTGCCGCCGCAGGCCGCCACCCCCAGCAGGAGAGAGGCGAGAACTCCGGCGACTGCCATGCGATGGGGACGAGCGGTTGTCATGTCAGCGACCCTGCCGCCCCTGCCTGGCAGCGCTGTGAGCGGTTCCCATGCGTCGGCTGTGTGCCGGGGTGGGCACGCCTGCCCCTCCGGTGCCGGCTGCGGTCGACCCGCACGGTCCGACGGAGCTCACAGGTTCCCCCGGGCGCGTCTCGCAGAACGCCACAGTTCCGGAAGCTAACTTCGCGCAGCTGCACGGGATCTCCCTGCGCGCTGCCGCCGGACGACCGGCGGCCCGGGCGCTGACGCACACCGGTGCGCGGCGACCTGGTGAAGGCAACGACGAGAGGACCAGAGACATGCACGTGCTCCCTTGGCTGGAGCGACCGGCCCCGGACGCCGGAGGGCTGCCACGGCCGGGCCGGCGCCGCGCCCTGGGCCGGGTACCGGCACTGACCTCGGCCCTCACCACCGTGGCACTGCTGGCCAGCGGCTGCGGCTCGGACGACGCCGCCTCGACCGATGCGACCGCGTCCGGCAGCAGCTCGGCCACCACCGCCAGCGGGACGTCGCCCGACGTCGTCGCGGCCGCCGAGGCCTTCATCGCGACCCTGGATGAGGACCAGCAGGCCAAGGCGCTGCTGGAGTTCACCGAGGAGAACGCCACCGCGTGGTCCAACCTGCCCTGCGGTGACTCCTGCCGCGTCGGCGTGCCGCTCGCCGACCTCAGCGAGGAGCAGGTCGAGCTGGCCAAGGCGGTGCTGCAGGCGTCCCTGGGCACCGGTGGCGGCACCGGTTACGACCAGGCGACGCAGATCCTGCTCGCCGACGACTACCTGGGCGAGTCCCAGGCCAACGGCACCGGCGGCGGCCCGGGCGCCGGCGGCGGCACGATGCCGACCGATGCGATGCCGACCGATGCGATGCCGACCGGTGCGATGCCCTCCGGCGGTGCCGGTGGCGGTGCTGCCGGCGGGATGGGCGGGGGCAGCTACACCGCCTACTCCAGCGAGGACTACCTGATCGGCTTCCTCGGCACCCCGTCGGCCGACGGCACCTGGGAGCTGGTCTTCGGTGGGCACCACCTGGCCACGCACCTCACCTATGCAGACGGCGCGGTGACCGGCGCCTCCCCGTTCTTCATCGGGGTGGAGCCGACCACGTTCACCACCGACGGCACCGAGTACGCGCCGCTGGACACCATGCACCAGAGCATGGTCGACATGCTGGCCGGGCTGACCGACGAGGAGCGGGCCACCGCCGAGCTCACCGAGGCCTACGACGACGTGCTCGTCGGCCCCGGTGAGGACGGGCAGTTCCCGGAGACCAAGGTCGGCGTGAAGGTCGGCGACCTGACCGCGGAGCAGCAGGAGCTGGTCATGACGGCGATGACCCAGTGGGTGTCCATCGCCGACGACGTCACCGCCGAGGAGCTGCTCGCCACCTACCGCGACGAGCTCGCCGACACCTACGTCT